>MDSZ01228617.1_pt1 | contig 13327 bp, 13 predicted proteins | sample 811201 | NCBI WGS metagenome assembly MDSZ01 (sample SAMN05326647, study PRJNA326480) | marine metagenome | isolation source: seawater | place: Indian Ocean: North | collected 2010
CAAAATAATTATTTGTGCTCCACCACTCATTTATCTTTAATCCATTATCATAATCCCATAAAATATAATGTCCTGGTTTTAACTGAGAGATGCTGTCATAAATTGAATATGGTGCTGGCACATAACCTGAATGAAGATATAATTGGATTGATTTTAAACTATAATTGTTTTTTAAATTTGGATTTAAGTTTATAATAGGATTTGGCCTTGAAGCAAAAGTAAAACTTTTGTCTTTGTCGTGATAGTAAAATGGTTTAACTCCCATTCTATCTCTTGCTCCAAAAATTTTTTTCTCTAATTTATCCCAAATTACAAATGCAAACATCCCTTCAAATTTATTTAAACAGTTTACACCCCATTCCTCATATGCTTTAAGTACAACTTCAGTATCTGAGGCGCTTTTCCAATTTTTTGTGTCTTTAGAAAGTATCTTTTTAAGATATTTATAGTTATAAATTTCTCCATTATAAATTATTATATATCTTCCATCATTTGATTGCATTGGTTGATCAGCATTTTTAGAAAGGTCCAAAATGCTTAATCTTTGATGTCCAAAATAACCCTGAGGAACTTCAATCACATTCGCAACGTCAGGTCCTCTATGTTTTATCATATCTAAAGATTTATTAAAATCATTTATATTAACAGATTTTTTAAAATCAACTTTACCTAAAATTCCACACATATATTATTTACTTACTTTAAGAAATTTAAATATAATAATGATGTATAATAATACTAAAAGAAAATAACACCTCATTAAAAGTGGATGATATTTTAAAGCTTCTATAAAAGTATTAATTGCTAACTTAAATTTGTTTTTTTTAAAATATGCCATACCAAATGAATAAGATAAAAAACCTAAACTTTTTCGTTTTTTTAAAAAATTCTCATTTTTAAGAAATGAATTTAAAACATTCTTCGCGGCCGAAAAGCTTTTTTCTATATCTCTTGATGCATTAAATTGATGAATAATATTTTCTCCAAGAGTTTCGGGTATTAGGTATCCTTTTTCATATTTTAAAATTCTTAGCCACAAATCAAAATCTTCTGAGTTAATCATACTTGGATCTGTATTGAAACCATTGAGTTTTTTCAATATATCACTATTTACAACTACAGATGAAGTGACAATAAAATTTCCTTTATATAATAATGAATAATGACTGAAATAATTTTTTAAACCAATTTTAATTATATGATCCTTCCTATTTTTAAAATGAACTTTATGAGAAATAAATTTATGTCCTTTTTTTATAAACTTTAAGCATGACTGTAATTTATTTGAATACCAAATGTCATCAGAATCTAGAAATGCGATATAATCACCCTTTGACTTTTTTATGCCAAGATTTCTAGATGCTGCAATAATCCCATGATTTTTAAAATTAAATAATTTTATTCGACTATCATTAAAAGATTTTACTATTTTAACAGTATTGTCTGATGAATAATTATTTACTATAATTAATTCAAAACTCTTTTCAGTTTGACTTAAAACAGATGAAATAGCATTGCCAATATAATTTGCTTGATTAAAAGTTGGCATAATTATACTAAATTTTATCAAAGAATACCTTCACAATTAAAATTATCTAAATTTTAAAAATTGAATTAAATTCAATTATTTTCAATAAAACGTAATAATTCATCTAACTCTTCTACAAAGTCTTTTTCCAACTTAAACCCAGTTGATATAAACCTAGATATATCATAAACAAATTCTTTTTCATTAAAATTAGAAAATGCTTTACTAAAACTAACATTTATATCTTTGACATAAATTTTTGATCTATCTTTAATTAAATTTAGTACATCTAATATCTGTATATTTTTTTCACCACCAATATTAAAAACGTTATATTCATTTTTATTATCTAAAAATTTTATAATGTGATTAATTGATCTACAAAAATCTGTCATTGTTATAAAATTTCTCATCTGCTTTCCATTAGATTTCATTATTATATTTCTAGTTTTTATAGCTTGATAAGACAAATCATTAAAAACAAGTGACCAACAATCACTAAAATTATTTACAGGCGGGCCAAAAACATTTGACAATCTTAATATGAAGAGTTTTGTCTTAACATCTTTATTTAATTTTAATAATTTATCTTCTGCAACACTTTTGGTGTAAGCATACATACTGATTGGATTTTTTAAACTGTTTTCATTAATTTTTGCAATTAGTTGATCTCCATAAACATGAATACTGCTTATAAATATAAATTTTTTTACTTTATTCTTAATAGCTGATTCAAAAAATTTAAGTGTATTATTGATATTAAATATTTTTGCATCCTCTGGGTATTCTGAACAGGCTTTTGAATTCATACTAGCCAAATGTATTACAACATCCATATTCTTGCATGAATTCAAAACATCCTCAGAATTTTGCCAATTAATTTTAAGAAAACGTATATTATTATTTTTTTGGTTAAAATTTTTTCTAGATGATAAGAACAATTTAAAATCTTTAAATCTTAATAAGTACTCAACTAATCGTCCACCGATATATCCATTACTTCCAGAAATTAAAATATTCATATAATTTATATGTGAGAGATATTTAATCTTACCATTTTATCCAGGGGGCTTTTTTGTTAATCAATAATTCATTTAAAATTTGATGCTCTCTTCTCGTGTCCATTGGGTGCCAAAATCCATTATGCTTAAACATCATCAATTCTTTTTCATTCACTAATTTATTAATTGGTTCATTTTCAAAAACTAAATTTTTGTCATCATCTAAATAATCAAATAACTTTTTATTAGCAACAAAATATCCTCCAGAAATTCGGCCCGAAGTTGTTTGAGGTTTTTCATTAAATTCCGTTACAACATTATTTGAGCTTCTTAATTCTCCAAATCTTCCTGGAGGACGAACTCCAGTGACTGTTAAAATTTTTTTATGCTGCTTATGAAATTTGACTAAAGAATCTATTTCAATATCTCCAACACCATCGCCATAGGTTATAAAAAAATTTTCATCTTTAATATATTTTCTAACTTGAGATATTCTTGAACCAGTCATGTTTTCAATGCCAGTATCTATTAATTGAATTTCCCAATCCTCATTCAAATTGTCATTATTTTTTTTTTCATTAAATTGATTACCAAGCCTGACAATATAATCACTTACATAAAGATGATAATTGTAGAAATATTCTCTAATTACATTACCCTTAAAACCTAGGCATAAAATGAATTGATTATAACCAAAAGAAGAAAAATATTTCATTATGTGCCAAATAATGGGATGATTACCTATTTTAAGCATAGGTTTCGGTACATTTTCGTCTACATCTTTAATTCGTGTCCCAAGACCACCTGCTAAAATCACAACTTTCATTTTTTTACTTTCTTAATTAATTATCCCAAAAATAAGGTATCGACGGATCATTTATTCGCTTTTTCAAACATTCTTTTTCATCATACTTCAAAGTAGAACAGTTCGCTATAATTGTCTTTTCTTTAGAAATATTTTTGAAACTATACCAAACACCAGGAGGTATTGTAATTAAATAATAGTTAATCTCACTTAAATTCAAAATTTGTACTTTATCTTTAGTTTTACTCTTTATTCTGCCATCAAATAATACAAGCTTTACAAAACCATGAATTACAGCAAGGTTAGAGGTGCTTTTTTTATGTTTATGCCAACCTTTAATAACGCCAGGATTTGAAATGGAAAAATAAATTTCACCAAATGATGAAAATAAATCAAAATCATTTTTCAACATATGCATTATTTTCCCATTTTTATCAATAATTTGTTTTAGAGGTGATATAAATAAATTTTCAATTTCGCTTTTTAATTCATTGTTTTTAATCATAAATTTAAAGATCTCTTATTTTTTAAATGTAATTAAATTATAATACTTTAAAGACATCTCAGAAGGATTAAAAAGAGTATTTGCTCGTTTGTAACCTTTTTCTATAGATTTATTTTTATATTTTTTATCATTAAGTATCTTTATAATTTGATTTGAAAAGGATTTATGGTTATTTTTTTGAATAACATTTTCAGAATTTTCTTTACCTAAAACTTCTTTAAAAGCTTCTAAATTAGTTGTTATCACTGGTATCTTCAACATCATTGCTTCTAGAGCTACAAGTCCAAATGATTCATATTCTTGTGATCCAATCAAAACTATATCAGATTGAGTTATTAGAGAGGTTGCAAGTGGAACAAAATCTAAAAAATGTATTTTATCATTTTTAAAGGTCTTTAAATTGTTAAAGTAACTTTCGTCATTTTTGTTTCTATGACCAGCAAATACTAAATGTAAATCGTTACGAATTTTTAAAGCTTCTTTAAAAGCTTTTATTAAAAAAAAGTGCCCTTTTCTTCTTTCATAGGTTGCCAAAACTAAACAAATTTTTTCGTCTTTTTTTATTTTAATTAATTTTCTCAATATAATATTTGATTTTTTTTTCTTTGAATTTAGACCATGATAAATATAAGTTATATTTTTAATTTGACTTAAGTTTTTTCTTTTTCTTAAATACTTTAAGCTGACTTTAGAAACACATACAAAATTATCTACAGATTTTTGCAATAATAAGTCAAAAATATTTTCAAATTTTGATATTAGAAAACCTTTTGGTTCCACTGCTAGATTGTGTACATTATGAATATTATTAGAATTTCCCAATCTCTTCCATACTATATTAGCAAGCCTTGAAGAATCTCCACCAGGGTAACCTCCATTTGCTACTATTAGTGCATTTGCTCTAATTTTTATCAATATCCTCTTAAGCAAAAAATATTGATATATAAGCAAACTTACTCTTAATGCAATTTTTGTAATGAAAATATTAGGAATCTTTTTTATTAATTCATTATATAAAGGAATATTAAAGGGAATTACTTGATGTTTATTTCCAATATTTAATTTAATATAATCTATAGCAGGATGATTTTTGTTAGAGAGAATTATAAATTTATCATTTTTTTTTGGCCAAAAATTAATTAAATTAATTATAAAAGTATCGACACCACCTCTATGAAGATTTTCAAGATAAATTAAAATTTTCATTGATATCCTTTATTACATCTATACTTTAATTTAATTAGTCCAATCCAAACCTTTGTTTTTTGAACGTTTGCAATAATCAATAATCTGTTTCAACGTCACATTGAACATGTTTTTATTATTATTTAAATAATAAGCTTTGTACCATTCGGCAGTCATTTTAACTGTATCATGAAAATTTAAGGTTGGTTTCCATTTTAAATCGTTAAGTGCTTTATCGCAGTTTAATTTTAAAAGCATTGCTTCTTTAGATATTTTTGTTTTGTTATTAATTATTTCATAATTAGCATTTTCCCAATTTTTCTTTAACTCTTTCACTAATTCTTCTACTGTAAAATTATTGTCTGAAATAGGGCCAAAATTAAATACCTCACCACTTTTTAGTTCTGAAGAATAAAGTTTTTGAGCTAATCTAAAATATCCACTTATTGGCTCAAGAACGAATTGCCAAGGTCTAGTAGAATTTAAATTTTTAATTTTTACTTTTTTATTTTTTGACCACGCTTTAACACAATCTGGTATTATACGAGTTTCGTTCCAATCACCTCCACCAATGACATTTCCTGCTCTCCCAACTGCAAACTTAGTGTTTTTATTTTTCAAAAAAGTTCTGTGGTAAGAACTAATTGCTAATTCTGCCATAGCTTTAGATGAGGAATATGGATCTTTTCCTCCAAGTTGGTCAATTTCTCTATACCCCCAAGTCCATTCAAGATTTTCATAAACCTTATCACTAGTTATAAAAACAGTTATTATTTCACCTTTATAGAGTCTTATTATTTCAAGTAAATTTACCGTACCTATCGTATTAGTTTGATAGGTTTCAACAGGATCATCAAATGATTGTGAAACAATTGATTGAGCAGCAAAATGAAAAATAAAATCAGGGGAATTTTCATTTATTATTTTACTTAATTTTTTAAAATCAGTTAAATTTACTCTATAATCTTTTATTAACGATTTCAAATTTGTTAATTCATAATTTGAAGGTATAGTCTTCACTTTATCACTCACACCGATTACTTTTGCCCCAAGATGAAGTAACCATATGCTAGCCCAGGTGCCTTTGAAACCTGTATGCCCAGTTATTAGAACTTTTTTATTTTGAAAAATATTAGAAAACATTTTTTTAAATATTAAGGTTACGCCTTTTTAAAAATTATCGGAGGAAATAGCACAAAATTGATTTTTTAGAAATAACGGAAGTATTCTTTTCAATACAGGTAATTTAAAAAAATAAAAAGAAATATTTTTTAATAGAGAAAAACTATTTTTAATAAATAAATTTGTAAAACTTTTTAATTTACTTGCTTCTCTCAAAACATATCTACTTCCAGCAAGGCAAATTAAGTTACAATCAAGTTTTGTTTTCAAAAAACTTGTAAATTTTCCTTGTCCACAGCCTACATCATGCACATTTCTAAATTTATATTTAAATATCACGTAATTTAGAGGTGAAAAATAATTATTTTTGATATTAACTTTAATTTTGCCATTTAAATTATATTCAAAATGTTTGTACATAGCTAAATTTTATATTCTAATTTTCTAATCAACTTAAATTCAAATCTATCTTTGTCAATAAATTTAAATATTTGATAAATGTTTATTAATTTTATAAAGCAAATCTTTTGAAGTATTACTTGTACTTCTTGAAAATTTATTACAAAAGCTAGCCTTAGCTTTTATAACTTCTGGACTATACCACCATTGTTCAATGGTATTCCAATTATTATTTATAAATTTAGATGCAGACTTTGGGTTATGATGAAATATTTTACTATCAAACATAATTTGATACAGTTTATTTGCGTGATTTTTTCTCTCTTTTGAATCATTTCTTAAAAGAGCAATAAAAGGAATATTTCTACATAATAGTTCTAAAATTCCAGTTGAATCATAATTAAAAATTACCAATCGACTTTTCTTTAAGTTTACATCTAAATCGAGCATATGATTTTCAATTTTAAAATTTGAAAAATTATTTGTAAAAAATTTGGTTTTCATAAAATTTGTGTCTAACACTTTATACTTAAGAATTGCCTGTTTTTTAATTTCATCATGCAAGTTATCTAAAAGAGTTTTATTTGCAATTAAACTTTTTTTGAAATTTGTTTCAACATCTACAGGATGCCAACTATCTTCTTTAGGTTGACAAATAACAAGTAATCCACCCCTTTTATTATATATTTTTCTTCTATTATTAGATTTAAAGTTAAATCCTTGAATTATATTTTTAGATGTATTCCTCCAACCCCAAGTAAAAAATCCGTCAGTTGCGCTTAATTCTACAAGATTTTTATTGCCAAAAAATAGATGAGTATTGTAATTATTTCCATGCTGCCCAACAATATATTTATATCCTTGTTCACATTTTTTAGCTGCCCATACTTTAAAAACTTCATTAAAATCATAAGCATTGGATGTAAAAATAAATTTGGGTTTTTCTGGAAATGGTAATTTTTTTAATTTATTATTAATTTCTGCATAACTTTCAACAAAACAAATAGGTAGTAAATATTTTAAATTTTTTGCAAAAAATTTAACTATTGGATCTTTTGATATTGTATCTATTTCACCAAATTCCTCTCGTCTTAACTGATAATCATATTCAATTTTTGGAAATTTATACCTTTGTGGAAATTGTTTGAGTAAAATATTTAGTTTTAATTCATCAAGTTTTGGCAAATAAGAATCTATAATTAAAGCATCTTTTTCATTATAAAAATAATTTGGCAATTGTATCATAAAAAAATCTTTAATTAATTTTTTAAATTTATTAATTTTTTTTTCTTTTTCACAAGTAAAATCCTTTGACAATTTTATTTCTTTATATGACTTAGCAAAATTTTTATCAGTTAAATAATCTATTATTCTCCCATATAGTAAACTATTCCATTCTTGATCTTCACAAGAAAAAATAAAAGAAAAACTATCTTTAGTAATTAAGCCATTGTTTTGATCAATAGCTATTGATGCACTAGTTATATTGTATTTACTCAATATTTTTTTTGTAATATTAAATCTATATACAATCACTGAAATACATCTAAACAACCAATTTCCTAAAATTATATTCCAATATCTATTGCTATAATCACAATTATGAAAATTATTAAGTTTTTTACATATCAACGGAAAGGCTATTGAAAAGATTTTATTTATTTGTTCAACTTTACTATTGACGCTATTACCTAAAACTTCACTAGAATTCAAAATTTTATATTGAAATTTACTAAAGTTAATATTATTTTCTAGGTTGTTGTTACCTATCACAATATTACATTTATTTTTCTTCCATGTATTAATATCTAAAGATGTAACCAAATGATATCGCATAAATAGAAGTTTTTTACATCTTTTAAATATTTTTTTCTATTAAATAATCTTCAAGTACTAAGTATTTAAGCCCAGAGTTCAGCAAAACTTTTATAGCATCATCAGGTGTTTCTACTAACGGGAAGCCATGTAAATTAAATGAAGTATTTAAAACACCTCCGATTGATGTATATTCGTTAAAATATTTGATAAGTTGATAATATTTTGGGTTATCTTTTTGTTTTACAATCTGTGGTCTTACAGTTTTATCTCGAGGATGAATACTAGCTTGAATTTTATTTGAATTTTTATTACAGACAAACGACATTATCATATATGGTGAACAGATATTTTTTTTATTATATAGATATTCATTAGCTTCATCATCAATAATTGAACAAGCAAAAGGCATCCAAAAATCCCTTTTCTTTATCATATCATTTATAATTCTTACATTATCAATATTACTAGGGTTTGCTAGTATTGAACGATTACCAAGTGCTCGTGCACCAAACTCACTACAACCCGAAAACCTTGCAATGATTTCATTTTTAGCTAGTAATTTAGCACTCTTTTTCTCAATGTTTTTTTCCTTGTAAATTTTTAAGGAATTATTTTGCTTTAAAGAATTTAAGGTTTTTCGAAGAGAGTTATTATAGCTATTACCATAATATATATTTGTTACAGGAAGTGGGGCTTTTTTTGAACTTTTAAAATAAGCACCCATTGCAGCGCCTATAGAAATAGTTTCGTCACCACAAGAGGGATAAATAAATAAATTATCAATTTTGGGTAATTGTGAAATTTTTAAATTTGCTTTTACATTCATAAATGCTCCACCAGCCAACGCTACGTAATTTACATCATATTTTGTAACGTAATTATTAATCCAATTTGAAACAATTTCTTCAAAAGCGTATTGAACACCACCACAAATGTTATCAAATCTTTCAAATTTAATGATTTCATTAATTTTTTTCTTTAAATGTCTTTCATCTCTGTCCATTAATCGTTTAATATTATTCTTCATTTTGAAGTCTTCTCCAACCCATTCAAATAGTTGTAAAAACTTATCTCCTAATTTTTTGGCTTTTGAAGGGTTTGCGTATGGAGCCATCCCCATAATTTTGTATTCATCTTCCCAAAGATTAAATCCTAAACAAACGGTTATAATGCCATAAAAATTTGCTATCGAATTTTTTGCTATAATTTCTGATACTTTTGTTACTTGTTTATTTTTGTTAATTAAACTAACAGTTCCACATAAACCGTCACCTTGTCCATCTAGAGTAAATGTTAGAAATTTATGTTTACCCCAATAACCACTCCCAAATGCTGCAGTTGTATAATGAGAAAAATGATGATCTAAAAAAATAGTTTTTTTTACGAATGATTTTCCGTAAATCTCTTCATAGAAATTAACACGATAATTTTTTTTATTTTTTATACTATTTAACTTTATCTTTTCGCAAAATTTATCCTTTATCAAAGAAATATTTTGTCTTAAAGAAAAATTTCCTTCAAGTGCTAAATGCATTGAAGACATATAGCTATCTCTTGCTATATTCTTCTTTGGTATTAAAAACTGATTATTTGAAGCAATCGCTATTATATCTATATCTTTTATTGATAATTTAAAACTGCTAAGACAGTTTTTAATTGCTAACTCTGGAATACCCCAATAGTTTTTAATTCTTCTAAGTCTTTCTTCTTGAATTGCAAATTTAACCTCACCATTTATTAGTAAACATGCGCTACTATTATGCCCGTCATGAATTCCAAGTATCTTCATTGTATTAACTTAATCATTTCTTATTTATGCCTTTTTGAATATATCTGTTTCTTTAAAAAGTAATGTAATTGAAATTCTTTCATCTATTTTTTTATCAAAAAAGAAATTTTTATGTGAATATTGATATTTATTAACAATACTATACAATCCGCTTGCAACAAAAACATCGCTATTTTTATGCTTATGTGAGTAAATGTTTTTATTATAGGAATATTGATTTGAATAAGGAAAAGGAGTTTCGAAATCGATTATTGATAAAAAACCACCAAATTTTAACATTCTATCTGCTTCACTAATACATTTAAGATAGTCTTTTCTGTCCACAAGATATAAAAAAAAACCTAAATGTACCAAATCAAATTTTTCTTTAAAAGGTAAGGAATCTCCAAATCCTAATTTTAAGTTTAATGATGGAAATTTATTTTTTGCATATTTTATTGCTTCTGTACTTGGTTCTAGGCCAAAACCTTCTGCAATTAAACTAGTACATATTTTATTTAAACGATGTCCACTACCACAGCCTATTTCCAATATTTTTTTTATATCTTTTTTGTAAGGTGTTAACCAATTTAAAAGTAATGATATGACCGCATCTTTTTCATAATTTTCAAAAGCATTCTTATTTCTATTAAACCAATGATTGGCTTCAGCATCTTCAAATAATTCTTTATTCTTTTCCATTATAAGCCTGATAGAATTATTTTTTTAACATTATCGACTTGATGCTAGTTCTAGTAACATCTAAAATAGGTTTAATATATTTAACGTTGTTCCATACTGATCTATTTTGATATTTTTTTTCGTAGATAAAATCTATTAATCTATTTTGCTTTTCTTTAGAAATTACTTCAAAATAATCTTCACCAACACTTTTCAATCCTAGATCTGATCTTATAAGTTCAGATAATTTTTTTGGAACATTTCTTACCATTTTAGATGAAATTTTAAAAGGTTTATATTTATAACCAGAACCAAATATACCCATCAAAATGCAATCTGATATTTGATTAGATTTCCCCTTTATTCTGCCGTGCCATGTATGTTTAAAAAATAAAAATAGATCGCCAGCACTGCCAACTAATGGCTTTGTAAAATATTTCATGATTGAAGGTTTAAGATAAGTTTCAGCACCACTTTCTCTACAACCTACAGAAAATCTGTGAGACTTTGGAATAATAGAAGTTGTTCCTAATGCATCACGATGATCGTTAAGTAACAAAGATATTCCCAATTCACCAAATGCATCTTGATGAATTGAGAGACCTTGATCGTTTTTAAGGGCTCTCCTGATACTTATCTCCCAAACCTTAAAATTTTTGCCTAGTGTTAGTATTAAAAGTTGATTAAGAACTTTATTTGTAAAAATTTTATTCAAAATTTTGTCTATGTTTTTATTTCTTGCAGCAATGTTACTCCAAACGATAGCGTTTTCATCCCCAAAAGGAGGTACCATATATTCAAACTGTGAAAATTCTGTCCAACGCTTACTTTGAGGTCTTAAATTAGGTAAATTGTTTTCAAAATTTCTTTTAATAGTTAAAGCCTCTTCTTTAGATATTACACTATTTATCTTTACATATCCTTGATTCCAAAGTTTAAAATACAATTTTTTTAATTCCTCATTCTTCAGTTCAATACTGAGTGGATTATCTTTTTTTTCAAATTTCATTTTACAATCATTCTTTAAATATTTTTAATTTTGATTAAGGATAAATTTAGTTACTAATTTCAAATTTTTCAATTAAATATTCTTTTTTATCATCAAAACTTAGCAAGCACAAATATCTTACATTTGTTATTTTTGGAAATTCAAACGGAAAAACTATATCTGATATTTCATTTAACTGTCTTAAATTAGTATCATTAGTAGCTATTGTTGTTTTAGGCAACCATATTTCAGGATAACAACTTTCGTGGTAATTTGAAAAAAAATTTTTGAAAAATATTAAACATTTTTGATATAAAATTTCAATTTCTTCTTTTTTTTTCCATCTTATAAATATAGTTGGATGAATATTTAAAAAAACTGCTAAACCATTGAATTCAATACATTTAATGTTTAGTTCTTTTGAAAATAAACTCACTTTTTCAATCAATATTTTTTCATTTACGTTTGATTTTCCTGCCACAAACATAATATGAGGGTCTGAAGAATTAAATAGTCTATCGTTTATAGATAATTTTTGATTTAATTTTTTTTGTAAATTTACAATAGATTCAGAAAAATTATCATCTATTTTGATAGTTATAGCGTAGTTTTTCAAAATTATCCCTAATCCAATTTTATTGCTCTTACAAAACTTTTACCCCATGTTTCTCCAGTTATACAAAAAGCTTCATATTTCGGATTTCCTGAAGAACTTTTTTTTAGACCTAAATAAACATTTATTTTTGTTTTATTTTTAAATTTAAAAATTTTTTCTAATGTCATAATACCACCAGTCCAACCATATGAACCAGCTGTAAAATATTTTCCAATTCCTTTGTGTAAAATTCCTTCATCATTTATTTTAATTTGATTTTTTGGGTTATCTCCAACATAAAAACCTATTAATAAAATTGCTTCATCTTGAACTTTTTTTGAAATTACATTTGCAACAAAATTTACATTAGCAGTTATTAAATATTGACCTTTTGGTATTACAAAGGTCTCTTTTGTATCCAATTTATAAAAAACAGATTCAAGAGGTGGATTTTCATTATGAATACAAACATTACCTAAGATTTCTTTTTCATAAATTTGCATCGTAAAACTTTGCTTGCTAAAACAAAAAATTAATAATATCGAAAAAAAAACTGATTTATTCATATTTTCTTAACAATTAACAGGTTAATTATATAATTTTATTTTTTAAATTCAAATTTTAATCCGTATATTTTTAATGTTGTAGGATATTGTTTTGTATGTGTTGCTCTAATAATATGTTTAATTTCTTTTTCATCCATATTTGGATTTACGATCGCCAATTTGTCAACATCTTTAATTCTTCTTTTAATTGGTCCCCATTCATTTTTATTTGAAGACAATTTTATCTTATTTAATAAAAACTTATCTTTTTTTAAAAGTAAAATAAATTTACGAAACAAATTGTATAACTCTATATGCGTTTTTTTCAAAAGGCTTTCAACGTTATCTTTTCTCGAAATAGGAAATTTTTTAACCATTATTATGTCA
>MDSZ01146732.1_pt1 | contig 13326 bp, 9 predicted proteins | sample 811201 | NCBI WGS metagenome assembly MDSZ01 (sample SAMN05326647, study PRJNA326480) | marine metagenome | isolation source: seawater | place: Indian Ocean: North | collected 2010
AATTTAAATTTAGTAACTGGTAGAATATCATTATTTATTGACCCAGTTCAAAGTTCTGGGAATTCTGGCGATTCTGGCGATTCTGGCACAAGTTCCTATAGGTTTACGACACAAAAAGATTTATTAAAAAGTATATCAGAAGGATATTATGATAATTCTGGAAAATCATACTCAACATATTCTAAAATTACATTTGGTTTTACAGATATGTCAGATATGTTTAATAATGCATTTAATTTCAATATTGATATATCAAATTGGGACACTTCAAATGTAACAAATATGTCACATATGTTTTATAATGCATCTAATTTCAATAGTGATATATCAAATTGGGACACTTCAAAAGTAACAGATATGTCATATATGTTTAATGGTGCAAAAAGTTTTAATAGTGATATATCAAAATGGGTCACTTCAAATGTAACAAATATGTCACATATGTTTAGTAGTGCACCTAGTTTCATGAGTGATATATCAAATTGGGTCACTTCAAAAGTAACAGATATGACGTATATGTTTTTTGATGCATATAGTTTCAATAGTGATATATCAAATTGGGACACTTCAAAAGTAACAGATATGTCATATATGTTTTCTAGTGCATATAGTTTCAATAGTGATATATCAAATTGGGACACTTCAAATGTAACACATATGTCAAATATGTTTGATGGTGCAACTAGTTTTAATAGTGATATATCAAATTGGGACACTTCAAAAGTAACAAATATATTTAATATGTTCTCTTTCACAACTGGTTCATTTGCAACAAAAACTACTAATACTATTTTTGATAATGATTTTACACTTAAATTTGCAAAAAATATATATAATAATAGTAGTAATAATAATATTACAATAAATCAATTAAAGTTTGCTGGATTATGTAAAATTACAGAGTATACGGAGAGCGATTTATCATAGTTAAATTAAAATTAACAATTTAATATTTTACTTAAAGTTTGTTTTATATTATATTTAATTAATAATGACAGATTGTGTTACAGAATCAACAAATCATTCTATTTTAAATGAATATTATAGAGATAAGATTGACTTAAAAAAGAATCAAAAAATTAATTTTCAAGTAATATCTTGGAATTGCTATGATGAAGAGTTTAATGATGACGAAGATGATCTAGAATATAAAATTTATATGTTTGGTGTCACAGAAAATTCTGAATCAGTTTGCCTAAAAGTAGACGATTTTACACCATATTTCTTTGCAAAAATTCCAGACGAACTGCAATTAAAGTGGACTGATTATCATACAACTGAAGTTAAAAACTATCTGATTAAAAAACTATGGAAGTCAAAGAAGGGTCTAATAAAAGTATCAGTTGTAGATAAGTTTGATATTGACGGTTTTAAAAATGAAGAAAAATTCAAGTTCTTAAAAGTAATTTTTAAAAATGAAAAAACTTATAAAAAGGCAAAGTATATTCTAAGCCCAGGAGCACTTCGTTCAAAACCGGTAATTCCATCTATTAGTCCAAAAGATCTAATATTTACACTTTATGAAGCAAATATTGAACCATTCATTCGTTTTTGTCATATTCAGGACATTAATACTGCTGGTTGGGTTACAATTGACAAGTACCTGTTCGAAGAAAATTCAAGATGCCAGATTGACATTGCAGCAAAATGGCATACAATTAAACCACTTCAAAACAATAAAATATCACCATTTACTATTGGAAGTTTTGATATAGAGGCTATCTCACAAAGAGGTAAAGAAGCCCAAAAGAATATTTTTCCGGATTACTCGCTAAAAGACGATTATATTACGCAAATCGGTATTACACTTTATAAATTTGGAACAAAAGAATGCGTTGAAGTAATGCACACACTTGTAAATTCAGAAACACAAAAAGTAGACTCACTCGATAATATTGAACTTTTTACTTATAAATCAGAAAAAGATTTAATTTTAGGATTCTTCGAATTCATAAAAAAAATTGACTTGGACTATATCACAGGGTACAATATTAATACTTTTGATTGGACATATATTTATGAGCGTTGCAAGTTACACGAAATTGAAAATTACGTGAGTTCATTATCAAGATTAAATGAACATTCAGCAAAGTATATTGAAGAACAACTGGTATCAAACGCAGCAGGAGAAAATAAGTTCAAGTATATTAGAATTCCTGGTATAATAAATAGTGATCTTTATACAATAGTTAAAAGGGAACAGAAATTAGTAAGTTATAAACTTGATTTTGTTGCTAAAACACATATTGGTGACCAGAAAGACCCTTTGAGTCCACTTGATATATTCAATATGGCACTCGGTACACCAAAAGAAATTGCAACAGTGTGCTACTATTGCTCAAAGGATTGTAAATTAGTTTTAGACTTAATTAAAAAGTTGTGTATCATTCCAAATAATTTTGGAATGGCAAATGTTACCTCTGTTCCAGTAGAATATATTGAATATAAAGGACAACAGGTCAAAGTACACGCACAGTTGGCTTATGACGCAAGGAAAGCTGACTATCTTATTCCAACAATTCCATACAAAGATACTTCAAAAGGAGACGAAGAAGAAAAATTTACAGGAGCAACAGTACAAGATGCAGAACAAGACGCACACTTTGAACCAGTTTCAGGTCTTGACTTTGCAAGTTTATATCCTTCGATTATGATTGCAAATAACTTTTCATATGAAACAAGAGTTAAGGACGAAAAGTATCTTAATATTGAGGGTATAGATTATAAAAAAATTGTATGGACAGAAGATAAAGGTAAAGAAACCGAACGCGAAGAAGAAGTAATATTTGTTCAAAATAAACAGGGTCTTCTTCCTAAAATTTTGGACAGATTATGGAAAGAACGAAAAGCAATTAAGAAAGAAATGAAAGTCATTAAAGGTCAAATTAAAGAATTACAAGGAAAATTAAAAGAACTAGGAATTAGTAAAGAAATAATTACAAAAATTAAAGAAGAAATTTCAGATCTAGAATTTATGTACCAAGTTAAAGATGGTTATCAATTAGCTATGAAAGTATCAATGAATAGTATTTATGGGTTTACCGGTGCTGGTCTTGGGAGATTGCCAGATAAAAGAATTGCAGCAGCAACAACAGCAGAAGGTAGACGTATGATTCAAGCTTGTAAAGAATATGTAGAGTCTAATTATGATTGCAAAGTAGTATATGGCGACACTGATTCTATATATGTAAAATTTTTTACTAAATTTGAAGGACAAGAACATATGAATGAAGTATTTAGACTTTCAGAAATTGCAGCAGAAGGTTGTTCTAATTTATTTAAAAAACCAGTAGAAATGGAGTTCGAAAAAGTTATGGATCCATTTATTCTATTTTGTAAAAAAAGATATGCTTGTGTAGTTTGGACAAATCCACATACTCACGATTATATAGATTATAAGGGTATTCAAGTTGTTCGTAGAGACAATTGCCCTATGGTTAAAGACCGGTCAATTGAAATCTTTGAGAGTATTCTTCTCGAAAAAAACATTCCAAAATCTATATCACAAGCAAGAGATAATGTATATAAATTACTTAATGGTGATGTACCAATTAAAGATCTAATTATTAGTAAATCACTAAAAGGATATGGATCTTATGAATTTGATAGACAAGCTATTTGTGTAGAATGTGAAAAAAGATGGTATACATTAGACGAAGAAAAAAATAAAAAAGTTTATAGAATACCTATGAAAGAGAAAAAGAGTCTTGAAGAAAATCTTAGAGAGTTTATGGCAGAACAACACTACTGTTATAATTGCAAAGAAAAGACAGATTTTAAAAGTAATTTTGCAAATATACCTCACGTAGCTCTAGCAAGAATTATGGAAAAAAGAGATAAATATAACTGTCCAGTTGTTGGAGAAAGAGTACCATATGTATTTAAAAAGACTAAAAACAAAAAAGATTGTCAATTTAAAAAAGTAGAAGACCCAGATTATCTTATAAAGAATTGTCTTGAAATTGACTATGAATATTATTTTGAACATCAATTAAAATCAGCACTTGATACAATCTTTGCTCCTATCTTAAAAGATAAAATGGAAGAAACATTGTATTCTGGACTTTTACCAGAAAAAGAAAAACAAAAAAGAAAAACAAAAACTAAAAACTAAAATAAAAAAAAAATCCCTATGTAAATATGTTTAGTATACTAAATAATTTAAATTACAAAACATCTGCAAAAAATTTTAAAATGAATTATACAGATAATAAAATTAATTTTATACCATCATTTCATACAGATATAATAATTAATGAATGGATAAATTATACAAATGAAAATAAAGTTCCACAGTACATAATTAATTCATTATATGATGTTAAAACATTTATAGCTGTAAATAAATACGAAACAAATACTATTTTAATTGCTTGGTGTCCAAAAAAATATGTTGGTGAAAAAATAAAAGTATCATATATTATTGTTGGAAAAATTATAAATAGAATATTTTATATTGAGAGAATTGCTCAAAATCCGATATTTATTGATTTAAATATAAATAGTAAACAACTACTTATTGATTTAAATAATACAATTAATAAAAATTATATAATTAAAATTAATTATGACAAACTATATGATTATGATAAAAGATATTTATTATCTTTTAATTATTAATTAATTGATTTTTTAATTTTCTTTTCGATTATTTCTGGTGCAACAAATATAGGTAAATCTCCATATTCGTGTTTTGCACAGCGTTCATTATAAATAAATACATTACTAACACTTCCAGCAACAAATGGATAATTATTTCTTTCTTTTTTTTTTAATAATTCAAATCTCTGTACTAAGTCAAGCATTTTTAATAATTACTTATAAATTTACTTATTTAAAATGAACTAATAATTAATGATTTAAAGTTTATTTTAAATAAGTAAATAAGTAAATAATGATTCCCGAGTATTCACCTATAATTTTAAATGTAAATGGCATTATTATGATTAAACAAATTAGAGAACTACTAATTGGAAGACGTCGAACAAAAATAGAAGAGATAAATGATAAAACCATTGAATACTATAATTTAGAAGAATTTAACATCAAACTGTGGTCTGATTATGATTTTACAAAACTCATTGGAATTAAAAAAGTATTTTTTAAGAATCATATAAGTAATATTCCTAAATTTTACAGAATCTTCACGGATAATAGTTTGGTTGATGTATGTGAAAATCAAATAATACTACAAGAAAAAGTAGACGATAATAACATTACGTATATCCAAGAAATAGGAGTTAAAGAACTTAAAGTAGGTGATATTCTTGTACATTGTATGGCAAAAAGTCAAACAATAAATGAAAAAGAAACTGAAAATAGTTTTCTTATGATAAATCCAACACAAATAACAGCGGCAAAAGCACTAAATTTTTTTCAAAATAATAGATTATTGGCGTTTAATTTTTATATTGAATTTAATGAAAGTAATAATAATTACATTTTAAAAGTCCCAGAAAATAATAAACCAAGGCAAAATAAAATTATTAATATTATAGAAATTAATTATGAACAAAATTTTGCGTATGAAGTAATTACAGAAAATACACATTTTGCAGCTGGTATAGGAAATATTATTCTTTAATATTGCATTAACTTTTTTTAATTTTAACACGCTTATTTTAGTTATCAGTTTTAATTTATTATTTATTAAAGAAAAATTAAATTTATATAATTAATAGAATACGGTAACAATTAACATTTTTTTGTTTAATCTAAAAATTATAATTTTAAAAATTAACAATGTTACATATTATTTTAATTTTGGGTATTATGGAACATTCTATTTATAATACCTGTAATTTTCAAATTATTCGTTTTAAAAGAAACACTATTAATTGTCTTGACTATGGTAAATATAAAAAATATTGTGATTCACTTATTTTACCATATGAATTTATAGTTAAAAAAGAAAAAGGTTTAACATTTGTAGATTATTTTGATTTTGAACCTAAAAGAATGATAGAAGAAACCAATAAAAAAAAAGAAATTGTAGCAAATTTTTTCTATGATTTTAAATGTGATAAAGAGTCAAATAATTCTAAATTGACTCTTAAAATTTATCCAACAAGTAAATATGATATTAATCCATTTTATTAATTTATAGTTTTAATAATCATTTTATTAATATTAATACGCGTCGTTACTGTAAATAGATAATTTGTACTTTATAATATTTTTTTACAATATTTAAATGAGTTAAGAATTTAATATATTATTTTATTAACTCATTTAAATTATGGACAAAGATTTGCAAATTGAACTTTTAACCAGTAACTATGTTAAGCTGGAGGAAAAATTAGAAAAACATCAGATTCAAATTAAATCACTTGAAGAGAAAATAGAAGAACTTAAAAATTTATTATCGAAAATTCCTTCTGAACAATCTAAATTAAGTGATGGAAATGACGGAAATGACGGGAACAACAAATTATCAATTTCGTTCGTGTCTTATAAAAAATCTGTGATTGTGTGTAATTTATATCCTGATAAGAATGGAACACAAAATTTTAAAGATGAATTTAAGAAATTAGAAGCAAAATGGTTTACAAATAAAGAACTAAATCTGAAAGGATGGCTATTTGTAGGTAAACTTAGAGGAACACTGGAAGAATCTTCTAAGACTATTATTGAACATTTTGGAAAAATATGTGAACTAGAATATGAATTTACACACCTGTAAAATAAAAAATTTCTTTTCTAACTTTATCAAAATATAATTGTTTATCGTTAGTGGTTTTTTCACTTCTTTCATTTATACAATCAACATAAAAACCACCACTTGTACTCGTATTTAATAAAGATATATTATTACTTGTCGTGAACACCAAACTATTTTGTGGAATAGTTAATTCATTATTATTATCAGTTTCATTTACATTCCCAATTAAAATTGAATTATTTTTTTGTAATATTTTTTTATTTGAATAATTATTACCAATTGCAATTGCATATTCTTCTTGACCGGAACTTCCTGCCTGGTAACCTATTGCAATTGCGCCAGTTCCTTGACTATAAGTTCCTGCATAAGCACCCATTGCAATTGCACTTTCTCTTTGATCGGTTAATCCTGCCTTATAACCCATTGCAATTGCGCCTGTTCCTTGATTATAATATCCTGCCTCAGCACCCATTGCAATTGCATCTTCCCCTTGATACGAATATCCTGCTGTACTACCAATTGCAATTGCATTTTCTCCTTGACTATAAGTTCCTGCATAAGCACCCATTGCAACTGCACTTATTCCTTGACTAAAAGTTCCTGCCTGTTTACCCATTGCAATTGCGCCCGTTCCTTGATTGGTATTTCCTGCCTCAACACCCATTGCAATTGCATTTTCTCCTTGATCGTATCTTCCTGCCTGAAAACCCATTGAAACTGCATATATTCCTTGTCCGGATTTTCCTGCCTCTAAACCAATTGCAACTGCACCTGTTCCTTGAACAAAATTTCCTGCCCAAGCACCCATTGCAATTGCATTTTCTCCTTGACCATAATTTCCTGCCAGATTACCCATTGCAATTGCATTTTCTCCTTGACCGGAAAATCCTGCTGTACTACCAATTGCAATTGCATTTTCTCCTTGACCGGAAAATCCTGCCCCAGCACCCATTGCAACTGCACATGTTCCTTGACCGGAAAATCCTGCCATAAAACCCGTTGCAATTGCATATTCTCCTTGACCGGAAAATCCTGCCCCAACACCCATTGCAATTGCATTTTCTCCTTGGTCGTATCTTCCTGCCCGAAAACCCATTGAAACTGCATATTCTCCTTGACCGGAATTTCCTGCCTCTAAACCAATTGCAATTGCGCCTGTTCCTTGACCGGAATTTCCTGCCTGATTACCCATTGCAACTGCATTTTCTCCTTGACCGGAATATCCTGCCCAAGCACCCATTGCAATTGCATTTTTTCCTTGACCGAAAAATCCTGCTGTACTACCAATTGCAATTGCACCTGTTCCTTGAACAATTTTTCCTGCCTTATAACCCATTGCAACTGCATTTTCTCCTTGACCGGAATATCCTGCCCCAAAACCAATTGCAACTGCACCTGTTCCTTGACCGGATTTTCCTGCCTTAGCACCCATTGCAATTGCAACTTCTCTTTGACCGGTTAATCCAGCCCCAAGACCCATTGCAATTGCATATATTCCTTGATCGGATAATCCTGCCTTTAAACCAATTGCAATTGCGCCTGTTCCTTGACCGGAATTTCCTGCCTGATTACCCATTGCAACTGCACTTTCTCCTTGACCGGAATATCCTGCCAGAAAACCCATTGCAACTGCACCTGTTCCTTGACCGGATAATCCTGCCTGATTACCCATTGCAACTGCATTTGCTCTTTGACCGGAAAATCCTGCACCAAAACCCATTGCAATTGCACATGTTCCTTGACCGGAAAATCCTGCCTGATAACCCATTGCAACTGCATTTGCTCCTTGAACAATAGTTCCTGCATTAGCACCCATTGCAACTGCACCTGTTCCTTGAACAAAATTTCCTGCTGTACTACCAATTGCAATTGCATTTTTTCCTTGATTGACATATCCTGCCAGATTACCCATTGAAATTGCACCTTCTCCTTGACTGTCCAATCCTGCCTGATTACCCATTGCAACTGCATTTGCTCCTTGAACAAAATTTCCTGCCAGATTACCCATTGCAATTGCACCTTCTCCTTGACTGTCCAATCCTGCCTGAAAACCCATTGCAAATGCATATTCTCCTTGACCGGAATATCCTGCCTGAAAACCCATTGCAACTGCACTTGCTCCCTGACCGGAATATCCTGCCAGATTACCCATTGCAATTGCATTTTCTCCTTGACCGGATAATCCTGCTGTACTACCAATTGCAATTGCATGTTTTCCTTGACCAAAATATCCCGCATTAATACCAATCGCAATTGCAGCTATTCCTTGACCGGAATATCCTGCCTGAAAACCCATTGCAACTGCATCTACTCCTTGACCGGAAAATCCTGCATAAGCACCAATTGCAACTGCATCTCTTTCTTGACCAGAATATCCTGCCTGTTTACCAATTGCAACTGCATCTCTTTCTTGACCGGAATATCCTGCCTGTTTACCAATTGCAATTGCGTATTCTTCTTGACTGGATCCTGCCTCATTACCAATTGCAATTGCGTATTCTTCTTGACTGGATCCTGCCTCATTACCAATTGCAATTGCACCGAAATCTTGCCTGGTTCCTGCTTCATTACCAATTGCAACTGTTCCAGGAGCAAATTTTATGTTACTTTCAATTCTAGCTAATCTAATATCATTTTTACTAGTTGTTTGTATTCTACTGTTGTTCACCATTTTATATATAATATATTATTTTTTTTATAATCGTTTGAATAATATATTTAAAATAAATACTTTACATATTAAATTATGTCAATATGTCTTTCAATGATTGTTAAAAACGAATCAGAAATAATTATTCAAACACTTAATCAATTAATGAATTATTTTAAAATAACATTTTATGTTATTTGTGATACTGGTTCAGATGATAATACTATTGAATTAATTAAAAATTTTTATTTAAAAAATAATTTAAACGGTGAAATTCACTCCCATACGTGGGTTAATTTTGCACATAATAGAAATCTTGCATTAAATATATCACGTTCTAAAGCAAAATATAGTTTATTTTTTGATGCAGATGATTCAATAATAGGGAATTTAAAAATTCCAGACATATTAAATTATGATTTATATTATTTTAAAATAAATAATACACATTCTAGACCATTATTAATTAAAAACAGAAGTGATATTAAATGGTATGGCATATTACATGAATTTATTATGATTACCAATAATAATAATAATAATAATAATAATAATAATAATATAACATTTACAAATATTGGAGGAGATTATTATATAAATTCTGGACATTATGGTTATAGAAGTAAAAATAAATATAAATATGTTGAAGATGCTAATCTTCTTGAAAAAGAAATAAATAGAATAAATGAAAATGGCGGTGAAGAAAATATGAATGAAGATGATACATATTTGTATACGCGATATTTATATTATTGTGCTCAAAGTTTCAATGATGCGAGTAAATTAAATGATTCAATTTATTTAGATAAAGCAATAAAATATTATAATTTAGTAATAGAAAATAAAAGTGGTTGGAGTGAGGAAAAATATATTAGTTGTATCGAAATGTGTAATTATTATGCAGTAAATAAAAATTATGATAAATATTTGTATTATATACTACTTTCTGAAAAATTTAATAAAAATAATAGAATAGAATTAATTTGTGAATTATTTAAATATTGTATAAATTTTAATAATTATAATATTGCAAAACAATTTTATGATAAATATAAAAATTATAATAAAAATAATTATACATCAAATAAATATTTATTTATTAAGTTAGAATATTATAATGGTCTATTTGAATATTTATATTCTATTTGTTCAATGAATAATGGAGATTATAAAGAAGGTCTCCGTTGTTGTGAATATTTAGAAAAAAATAAATTATTTATAGAGGAAATAAAAACAAATACTGAATTTTTAAAAAAAAAATTATTCATAACTGATGTTAAAACTAAGTATTTAGATTCTATAATATTTTTTACATATAGTAACTCAGAATTTAATATTAGTAATTTAAATAAATATGCATTAGGTGGGAGTGAAAAAGCAATTTGTAATCTAGCAATTGAATTTGGTAAAAGTGGTAACAATATTATTTTAGTATCAAATAATATAATTGAAGAAACTGTTATTTTAGAAAATAATAAAACAATAAAATGTATCAAATATAATAATTATATAAATGATATAATAAACAATTATTATATAAAGTGCATAATTATTAGTAGATGTCTCGATTTCTTTATAAATTTTCCAAACTATTCTTGTGATAAACTAATAGTAGTTCAACACGATGTTGTATATATTAACTGGGGAAAACCATATCTTTTATATGAAAAAAATTTTAAACCAATTGATCATTACATATTTTTAACAAAATGGCAAAAAATAAATGCATTAAAAGAATATAGTTTTTTAAATAAACATTATTTTAATTCTAAAATTGAAATTATAAATAATGGAATAGACTATGATTTAATTCAAAATTGTAAAAAAAATATAAAAAAAGTTAAAAACAGATTTATTTATAGTTCAAATCCTGAAAGAGGTTTAATTAAAATATTAAATTTTTGGACAAAAATACAAGAAATTTTAGATAAACCAACTCTGTATATTTCATATTCGTATGGTAAATTTGATAATAATATTTTATTAAAGATTAACGAATTAAACAAAAATAATGAATCAATCTTTTTTATGAATAAATTAAATAGTAGAGACTTATATTCATTGATGCATAGTTGTGAGTTTTGGTTTTACCCAACTGATTTTTTAGAAACTAGTTGTATTACAGCATTAGAAGTTATTGCTTGTGGTATTATACCAATATATAATAATATTGGTGGATTACATAATACGCTTAATGATTCAAAACTTGGAATTATACTTAAGAAAGATTGTGAAATTGAACAAATATATAATATTAGCATTGATGATAAATTGAAAGAAAAAATTATAAACAATTGTAGAGAATATGTTAAAAATCAGACGTGGAATTTAAAAGCAAAAGAATGGTTAAATTTAATAAATGAAAAAATAAATTATAAAATTTACATTGTAAATTTAGATAGAAGATCTGATAGAAAGTTTAATATCAAATTAAAATTTAATAAATATCCTAAAATTAAATATGAATTTTATAGAGCAATTGATGGAAATGAATTACAAATTAATAATAAAATAGTTGATATTTTTTACAATAATGCATTTAAAAATTTAAAGGGAGTAATTGGTTGTGCTTTAAGTCATTATACACTATGGGAACAATTAATAGATGATAAAGAACGCGATTTTTATATTATTTTTGAAGATGATATTGAACTTACTGAAAATTTTGATATTAAATTAAAATACATAATTAAAAAATTTAAACAAAATAATTGTGATTTATTATTTTTGGGGTCACATAATTATAATAGTGATTATAATAAAGATAATGACGATATTTTTGAAGTAGACTTTGATAAAAATGATACATCTAGTTATACTGGAAATGGTACATTTGGTTATATTATTAGTAAAAAAGCAGCAATAGATAATATACAATTTATAAATAAAAATTCTTGTTTTCAACCAATTGATTATATTATATGTTATGGTATTAAAACAAATCCATATTTTCTTAAAAATTATTTGATAAGTTCTCCAAATGCAAATAATAATAGTAGTATAGATTCTAATATTCAAAATAAAAATGAAAATTATATTAATTTTGAATACAACTATAACTAATTTTCGTTAAATTTTAGAATTATTTAACTAATTAATCTATAAATGATTAGTAATTATACTATTTTTGGTGAAAGATGTTCTGGAACAAACTATTTAGAATCACTAATAAATATTAATTTTGAAATAGATAAAATAGATATATGTGATAAACATTTTTTTGGTCATATTGAAAAAGAAAAATTAAAAGAGTATTCAAATACGCTATTTATATGCATTGTTAGAAATCCAGTTGATACATTTAGTTCTTTATTTAAAATTTTATGGCATTTGCCGTTAAAATATAAAAATAATTTAACGAGTGTTGAAAAAGCAGATGAATTTTTAAATAAAGAAATATATAGTGTAAATGATAAAGATTTTGATTATAAAAAATGGGATTCAGAAATAATGGAAGATAGAAATATATATACAAAAAAAAGATATAAAAATATATTTGAATTAAGACACACAAAATTAAAATATATGATAGATGATTTACCAAACATTGTTAATCATTATATTTTAATAAAATATGAAGATTTGCTAGTCAATTTTGAGGAAACAATGATAAAAATTAAAAATAAAGGTTTAATAATTAAAACAAATATAGAATTTCCATTAAATTATTATAGGTATAAAAATACTTTATATGAATATATTTTATATAAAGATATGAAACAAAATAAGCAGAATGATATTTATTTACCAGAACAATTAATTTTAAATAATAAAAATCTAAATGAAGAATATGAAAAAAAATTGGGATATTTATAATTAATTTAAAAATAATTTATTTATTAAATTAAAACAATGTTTAAAATATTATTTTTGTTTCTTTTAAGTTCAAGTTCGATTAATGCATATAAATTAACAAAACTAAATATTAAAAAATTACCGTTTAATTTAAATAAAAATTCATTATGGGTTTCATATCCTGTTAATACTAATTGTATAAAAAAAATAAATAATATGA
>MDSZ01164737.1_pt1 | contig 13325 bp, 14 predicted proteins | sample 811201 | NCBI WGS metagenome assembly MDSZ01 (sample SAMN05326647, study PRJNA326480) | marine metagenome | isolation source: seawater | place: Indian Ocean: North | collected 2010
TTAATAATTTTAAATCTTTTTAATTTAAGAGATGGTGTTAACATTCCATTTTCAATTGAAAATTTTTCTTTAATAAGAAAAAATTTTTTAATTTTTTCTATTTTTGACAAATTATTATTTATTTTTTCAATTTCTTTTTTAATTTCTTCGTCTGAAGACGATTTTTTTTCATCATTTAATACTAACAATGCAACAAGGTAAGGTTTATTATCTCCAAAAACAATTGCTTGATCAATTATTTCTGAATTTATTAGTTCATTTTCAATTTTTAAAGGTGATATATTATCTCCACCTGGTGTAATTAAAATATCTTTTTTTCTGTCGGTTATTTTTAAATAATTATTTTCAAAAACTCCTATATCTCCTGTATAAAGCCAACCATCTTTAAGAACTTTTTCTGTTTCTTCTTTATTGTTCCAATAACCAAGCATAACGTTTTCACCCTTTACTAAGATTTCTCCATCATCAGCAATTTTTACCTCATTTCCTTTGAATGGACGTCCAACAGTTTCCACTCTTATGTCATTTATAGAATTACAGCTTACTACAGGAGATGTTTCTGTCAGACCGTATCCTTGTAAGGTAGGTAGACCTATAGCATTTAAAAAAAAACCTACTTCCTTATCAAGTGCACCTCCCCCTGAAACGAAAGTTTTTAAGGATCCACCAAATTGAGCTTTAATTTTTCTTCTTACAATTATATCTAAAATTCTATCCTGAATTTTTTCAATTAAATTCAGGGGCTTCCTCTTAATTTTTTTAAATCCGAGTTTAAGCATTTGCTGAACTAAAACTTTTTTTGCTCCTGTTGTTTTTTCAAAGTTTGCATTAATTTTTTGGTAAAGATTTTGATAAAATCTTGGAACAGCAGTCATAATTTCTGGACTACAATCGTTCATATTTTTTATTAACTTATCAATACTCTCTGCGTAAAATATTCTCGCTGCTACAGTTATTTGAACAAATTGCACCGTATGTTCATAAGAATGTGATAATGGTAACCACGTTAAAAATCTTGTTTGATTATTTTTTATTAATGGTTTTAAAATTTCTATTGCTCCTTCGCAATTATTTAAAATTCCACCATGACTTAAAATTACACCTTTTGGATTACCTTGTGTTCCAGAAGTATAAATAATACAAGCAGCATCTTTTCTATTAATTTCTGTTTTTGAAACATTATTATTTTTTTTTAACTCAAATTGTAATTTATCGATATTTTGATATTCATTTTCATCTATATTTTCTAATTTTTCAAAGGAAAATATTTTTTTTATAAAAGATTTACTTTTAATAATATTTTTTAATTTACTAAATTGTTCTGTATTTGAAACAAAAATTACTGATGGTTTACAATCATCTATAATATATTCATAATCTCTTTCAGCATAAGTTGTATAAGCAGGAACAGTTATTGATCCTGATAACATAATAGATAGATCAGAAATAAACCATTCGGGTCTGTTTTCCGAAATTAATAAACATCTATCTCCTTTATTTACAAATTTTCGTAGTTCCTCTGTCAATCCGTTTATTGAATTGAATGTTTGTTCCCAAGTATAATCTTTTCTTGGTTTTTTAAGAGAGGATAATAATATTTTATTTTTATTTGATTGGTTTGCATATTGAAGAAAAAATAAATCTAATAAGTTATTTATTTTATTAATTTCTAAATTTTTTATCATTTTATCATATTATTGGTGGGCGAAGAGAGAATCGAACTCTCACTTCTTGCGAAACACGATTTTGAGTCGTGCGCGTCTACCAGTTCCGCCATTCGCCCTTTTTTTGCATAAATAATTAATATAAATTTAAATAGTATAAGAACTCAATTTGTATTAAAACCAAAAAATGTTTAAAGAATTGTACTATAAATCTTTAAAATTGGCAGGACACAAAAGCTCAAAGTTTTTTTTAGGTCTTATAGCGTTTATTGAAAGTTTTATTTTTCCGATTCCACCTGATGTTTTAATAATTCCGATGACTATTGCAAAACGGAACGAGTGGTTAAAAATTGCTTTAATCGCAACTGTATTTTCTGTTTTAGGTGCTTGTTTAGGTTATTTGATAGGCTATTTCCTTTTTAATGAAATAGGGGTAAAAATATTTGAACTTTATGGTGTTGATAATACATCTTTTTTAAAAGATAAAGTATCCTCAGAGGGTGGAATTCTTGCTTGGATTACTTTATTAGCGATTGCAGGATTTACACCAGTCCCATTTAAATTACTTACTATAACGAGTGGTTTTGTACATTTTAATTTAGTATATTTTATAGTTGTTTCTTTTGTGACCAGAGGTTCAAGATTTTTTATAATTGCATTTTTAATAGGTAATTTTGGACCAGCAATGAAAAAATTAATTGAAAAAAAATTAGTTACTGTATCAATTATAGTTTCGATTATTTTAATAATATTTGCTTTTTTTGTTTATAACTTTTTAATAAACTTTACTAGTTAAATATGAGGCTTAAACTTAATTTAGAAAAATACTTTTTACTTATTTTTTTCACAAGTATTTTTTCATTGTTGAGTGCAATATATATTGAATTTGTTTTAGACCAAAAACCCTGCAAACTATGTTTATATCAAAGGATACCTTATATAATTGCAATTTTTATTTGCTTTCTTGGTTTTGCATCTAAAAATAAATATAAATGGCTATTTATTTTAAGTCTAACATTTGCTCTAAGCGCTATTATATCAGGATACCACGTTGGTATTGAAAATAATATATTTAGTGAATATTCAGGTTGTTCCAATAGAAGTATAGATCTAATTAATAAAGATGAAATTTTAAAGTCTTTGAATAATAATTTGCCTAGTTGCAAAGACGTAAATTTTAAGATTTTGGGTCTCTCACTTGCGACTATTAATTTATTTATTTCAGCATTGATAAGTATATATAGTATAAAATTATTTATAAATGAAAAAAACAAATCCAATTAAACTAGAAGAATTTATTAGAGTAGATCATGCAGGTGAAAGAGGTGCAATTAAAATATATGAAGGACAATTGCTTGCCTTAAATACTTTAATAAAAGACGAAAAATTAAAAAAAACTATTGAAGAAATGAAAATACACGAAAAAGAGCACAGCAACTATTTTGAAAATGAAATTAAAAAGAGAAATATTAAGCCTACAAAATTTTTACCACTGTGGGATATCCTAGGTGTTGGTCTTGGCTTTGGATCCACACTTCTAGGAAAAAAGGCGGCTATGTTATGTACGGCATCAGTTGAGGAAGTAATAGACAAACATTATTTAAGTCAAATAGATCAAATAGGAGAAGATGAAATTTATTTAAAGGAAAAAATTATAAAGTTTAGAGAAGATGAATTACATCATAAAGATATAGCTTATGATGAGGGAGCAACAAAAAAAGGTATCTATTTTTTTATGGACAAAATAATTAAAGCAGGCTCAAAAATTGCGATAAAAATTTCAGAAAAAATCTAATTAAGGTTCTAGCTCAACATCCCAATATAGATAGTCCATCCAGCTCTCATGTAAAAAATTTGGAGGAAAGTTTTTTCCATTTTTATGCAAATCCTCGGTAGTTGGTTGAAATGGTTTTTGATTAAGTTTCATACCAGAATTATTTAACAATCGTCCACCTTTTTTTACATTACAACTTGAGCAAGCTGTTACCACATTACCCCAGTCAGTTTTTCCTCCTTTTGATCTGGGCAACAAATGATCAAATGTAAGTTCGTTTTTACTTCCACAATATTGACATGAGAATTTATCTCTTAGAAAAACATTAAATCTAGTAAAATTTGGATTTGATTGTGGTCTGATATAACTTTTTAAAGCAATTACACTAGGCAACTTCATATAGAAAGAAGGACTTCTAATCACACGGTCATAATTACTTACTATTGTAACCCTATCCAAGAAAACTGATTTTATTGAGTCTTGCCAGCTCCATAACGACAAAGGATAATAACTTAATGGTCTATAATCCGCATTTAATACTAAAGCAGGACATTTTTCTAAAGAAGTATTTTGATCAGTAAAAGTCATTTATATTTAAAAGAGTAGCTTAATTTATTTTATTTTTCAATAGGACTAAATATTTATTAAATTTTTATAACTTTTCCTTAATAAAATTTAATGCTAAACTTGAGGCTTCTACAGCAATATTGTGTCCACATCCTTTAATCATATTTGTCTTCACATCAATGTTCAAACGTAATAAAAAATCTTTAGCCTCCAACAAATTCGTAGCTGGAACAACTTCGTCAAGATCTCCGTGTATTAAAAGAAATTTAGTATTTGATTTTTTTCTTTTTTGTAAATCCTCTTTATTTATTATTTTTCCTGAAAAGCTAACAACGCAAGCATAATTTTCGTCGCTTGTTAATCCCAGATTTATTGACAACATACTACCCTGACTAAATCCTAAAATACAAATTTTTGAAGAGACTAAATTAAAATATTTTTTAACTTCACCAATAAATTTATTTATTTTTTTTTCGGCTTTTATTGACTGATTTAGTACATATTTAGGATCTTCTCTCGATAAATCAAACCATTGAAAGCCTGTTGGATTTATTGGACATTTTTCGTGTCCGTCTGGACATAAAAAAACTGTATTCGGTAAAAATCTTCTCCAATTCAACGTTAACATGCTTATATCTTTTCCATCACCTCCATATCCATGCAGTAAAATTACAGCACTACTTATAGGAAGATTTTGACTGGGTTTTATTACTAAAGTGTTAAGAGAAAATTGCATAATTGTATTTATCTATTTTTGCAAATTTTAATACTAAAAATTTCATACTAAATGAGTATAGTTAAATATCATGCCAAAAAATAAAAACAACCAAACAATATGGAAATCTAGAATTAAAAAAAGTTCAGCTTTATTTCAGAAAATTGGAAGTTCAATAGAAATAGATAAACACCTTTATAAAGAAGACATTGAAGGATCAATAATTCATGTTGAAATGCTTTTTAGACAAAAAATAATACCTTTTAAAGTCAAAGACAAAATAGTTTTTGGTTTAAATAAAATAAAGAATGAAATTAAGAAAAAAAAATTTACTTATAATAATAAATACGAAGATATACATATGAATATCGAAAAAAGATTGTTTGAAATTATTGGAGATGATGCAGGATATATTCATACAGCAAGATCAAGAAATGACCAAGTAGTTACAGATTTTAAAATTTGGATGAGATTTGCCACTAATGATATTAATAAAAAATTAAATAATTTAATTAAAACTATTTTGAAAGTTTCACAAAAAAATATTCAAACAATAATGCCTGGTTTTACTCACTTAAAAAATGCTCAACCTATTTCTTTTGCACACTATATGATGGCTTATGTAGAAATGTTTAGAAGGGATAAGTTGAGGTTTAAAAATAACTTAGAAAATTTATCAGAGAATCCTTTGGGTGTTGCTGCTTTAACAGGCACATCTTTTGATATAGATAGAAATTTTACCACAAGAAAATTGGGTTTTCTAAAACCTACTAATAATTCAATTGATACGGTTTCTGACAGAGACTTTGTTTTAGATTTTTTGTTTGCTTCATCTGTTTGCTCTTTACATATATCAAGAATAGCTGAAGAATTTATTATATGGAACTCAGAAGGTTTTAACTTAATAACTCTATCAGATAAGGTGGTTACTGGATCATCAATAATGCCACAAAAAAAAAATCCTGATTTATTAGAATACATAAGAGGGAAGTCTGGAAATTCTTTTGGAAATTTATTTTCAATGTTAACTATTTTAAAAGGATTGCCGTTATCATATTTCAAAGATCTACAAGATGACAAAGAATTAGTTTTTAAATCCAATGAAATACTTAAAAATTGTATTTCTATTTTGAATGAAGTTTTAAATAACTTTAGTCCTAATAAAAAAAAAATGTTAGAGCTGGCCGAAACGGGATATATTACTGCAACTGACCTGGCAGATTATCTTGTCAAAAGCTATAAAATGCCATTTAGAAAAGCATATAAAATTACTGCTTCAATAGTAAACTTTGCTGAAAAAAATAAAAAAAAACTAAGTGAATTAGATTTAAAAGATTTAAAAAAAATTGAACCATCACTTACTCAAGATGTTACAAAAGTTTTTGATCTAAAATACTCAGTAAATTCGAAAAAATCTTTTGGTGGAACATCTTTTGCTAATATAAAAAAAATGATAACTAAATATAAAAAAAATATATGAAAAAAAAAATAATAATAATCTTTTTATGTTTTCTTTTTTTATATTCTTGTGGAAAAAAAGGTGATCCTGAATATAAATCAGAAAAAATAAAAACTATTACAAAAATTATATAATGAAATATATTGGTAAAAACTTCGTTATGGAAGGTGTTAAAATAAGAAATTTAGTTAAAAAGTTTGAAACACCACTATATTGTTATTCATATAAAAAATTAAAGAAAAATATAAATCAATTTAAAATTAATTTTAAAAATCTAAATCCAATAATATGTTTTGCTGTTAAAGCAAACTCAAATATAAAACTTTTAAAAGAAATTCAAAAACTTGGACTAGGTGCTGATGTGGTATCTTTAGGAGAGTTAATGAAAGCACTTAAAGCAGGAGTTAACCCAAAAAAAATTGTTTTTTCTGGAGTTGGTAAAACATCAGAAGAATTAGATTTTGCTATTCAAAAAGAAATACTACTGATTAATGCTGAGTCAAAAAGTGAGATTCTGGAAATTGAAAAAATTGCAAAAAAGAAAAAGAAAATTGTAAACATTGGAATTAGATTAAATCCAAATACTGACGCGAGAACATTAAAAAAAATATCGACAGGAAAAAAACAAGATAAATTTGGTGTGTCTGAAAAATATTTTTTAGAATTAGTTAATTATTTAAAAGATTCTAAATTTATTAATCTTAAATGTATTAGTGTCCATATTGGAAGCCAAATTTTAAATCATCAGCCATACGAAAAAATGTTGAAAGTAGTAGATAGAGTTATAAAAAAATCAAAATATAAGTTTGAATTTATTGATCTGGGTGGTGGTATGGGAATTTCATACGGTGAAAAAGATAAAAGTTTAAATTATAGGAAATATTCGATAGCAATCAGAAAAATTGTAAAAAAATATAAAACAAAAATTATTTTTGAGCCAGGAAGATCAATTATAGGCAATACAGCCATACTTGTTTCAAGAATAATTTATATCAAACAAGGATCAAGTAAAAATTTTGTAATATTAGATGCAGCAATGAATGATTTGATGAGACCTGCTTTATATGGAGCTAAACATAAAATAATTCCTGAAAATAAAAATAATATTTTAAGCAAAAAAACTTATGAATTTGTTGGCCCAATTTGCGAAAGCTCAGATAAATTTTTGACTGCAAAAAAATTCCAAAAGCTGAAAGAAAAAGATTTAATTATAATCTCTGATGTTGGCGCTTATGGGATGTCTTTAAGCTCAAACTACAATGTAAGATTAAAGCCTCCTGAAATCTTAATTAAAGGATATAAAGTAAATGTAATCAAAAAAAGACAAAAGTTTAAAGATATAATCTAACTTTTGATTTAAATGATAAGAAATTTTTTATTTTTAATTTTTTTTTATATAGGAATTATTCTTATTTCTATAATATTTCTCCCATCTTTTATATTGCCTAAAAAAATAGTTTTGTTTGGTGGAAAACTAATGGGTCATTGGACAGGAATATGTTTAAAAATTTTTTTATCTATAAAAATAATAATTAAGGGAAGAGAAAATATTGTAAGTAAAGGAAAATTTTTTATTGCTTCGTCACATCAGTCAATGTTTGAAACTTTTTATTTACAAACAATTTTTAATTCTCCAATATTTATTTTAAAAAAAGAGCTAATTAAAATTCCAATATTTGGATGGTATTTAGTAAAAATCGGCTCAATTTGGATCGATCGTGGAAAAACAACAAAAAAAAATATTAATTTTTTTGAAAAAATTTTAAAATCAACAAATGAGTCAAACAGACCTTTGATAATATTTCCTCAAGGTACCAGATTAGCACCAGATGATAGATCTCAATTTAAAAAAGGAGTGAGTAGAATTTATGATGAGTTGCAAATTAAGTGTCAGCCGGTTGCAATCAACTCTGGAAATGTTTGGCCAAAAAAGAATAAGTTAAAACCAAATTTAAACTTAACAATCTCAATTTTAAAACCAATAGATTCGGGTTTAAATAAAGAGGAATTTTTAAAAATATTACAAGAAGAAATTTACTCTGAATTAGATCGATTAAATTAACCCTTCATCGGCATGACAACATAGATGCTATCAAAATCAGATGGATCTTTAATTAATGCAGGAGAACCGGTATCGTTAAAAAAAATTTCTATTTTATCTCCGTCTAATTGTGATGCTACATCAATTAAATATCTTGAATTAAAACTTATATCTAGATCATGATCAAATTTAACATTTAAGCTTTCTTTCCCGTCACCACTATTAGTGTTATTAACAGATAAATTTAGAACATCTTTAGTTAAATTAAATTTAACTCCATCTTTTTTGTCTAAGGAAACTGATACAACTCTATCAACTGAGTCTAAAAATAGTTTTAAATCAACTTCTAATTTTTTTTGATTGTTTTTTGGTATGACTTGAACATAATTTGGAAACTTGCCATCAATTAACTTTGAAATTAAAATACTGTTATTTAGTTCAAATTTTATTTTAGACCTAATGTTGGAGACTTTTACTTCACCATCATATTCTTCTAATAGGGAACATAATTGAAATATTGTTTTTTTTGGTAAAATAATAGGATCAAAATTAATTTTTTCCGAAAGTCTAAATTTTGAAATTGACATTCTATGGCTATCCGTTGCAGCAGCTGTAAAAAATGTTTTTTCCTCCAATTGGGTCTGATGAAGATATATGCCACTCAAATAATGTCTTGTTTCATCATTTGAAACGGAAAATTTACATTTATTTAATAATTTTAAAAGTTGTTTTGATTTTATTGTAAATTCATTATCATTAAAGTTTTCTTCAGTTATTGGAAATTCTGAAGGATTTTTACAATTAAGATTAAAAATTGATTTTTCTGATTCTACGTGTAATCTATTTTCTCCACTTAACGATAAATTAATCTTTTTACCTGATGAAAATTTTCTTACGATATCATACATTATTGATGCAGTAGTAGTTGTTTTTCCTTCTTCTAAAATTTCAACATTTTCAATTTGATGTATAAAAATTAAATCTAAATCGGTAGCAGTAATTGTAAGTTTTGAATTACCTACTTCTAACAATATGTTTGATAAAATAGGTAGTGTGCTTCTTTTTTCTATAACACCTTGACAATAATTTAGAGATTTTTGTAAGTCTTGTTGGTTAACATTAAATTTCATTATTTTTATTATATAAAATTTTATTTTTTAAGGTATCAATATTGGCATTAAGTTCTAAGTCATTCGTTTTTAATTTTTCAATAGTTTTTACTGAGTGTATAATTGTAGTATGATCTCTATTTGAAAATTCTCTACCTATCTCTGGCAATGATTTTGATGTAAGTATTTTGGTTAAATATATTGCTGTCTGTCTTGGTCTGACAAGATATCTTGATCTCCTTGAAGATAACATTTCATTTTTACTAATTTTAAAAAATTTGCAAACTAACGACTGAATTTGATCAATAGTTACATTATTCTCAGACAAATTTAATAAATCTTTTAAAATAATTTTTATTTCAGATAGATTTGGTTCCTTATTATAAATTCTTGAAAAAGAAATAACCCTATTAATTGAGCCTACAATCTCTCTTATACTAGTTTTAATCTCTGTACTTATAAATTTTTTAACTTCTTCTGAAATTTTAATATTATTAGAATTTAAAAAATTAATTTCATCTATTTTATTTTGTACAATTTTATATCTTAGCTCATAATCTGGTTTTTGAATATCAATTACCAACCCACCAGAAAATCTAGATTTAATTCTTTCTTGAATTCTTGATAATTTATTTGGCGCTCTGTCAGCAGATACCACAACTTGTGAACCTTTTTCTATTAATGCATTAAATGTATGAAAAAACTCTTCTTGCATAGCTTCTTTGCCATTCATAAATTGAACATCATCAATAATTAATATATCTGTATTTCTAAAATAGTCTTTAAACTTAACCATATCATTCGATTTTATAGATTTTACAAATTGATACATGAATCTTTCAGCTGAAATAAACATTACCTTATTTTTGCTTTTCAGATTAAAGCCAATTGCATTTAATAGATGTGTCTTGCCCATTCCAACACCACCGTAAATATATAGTGGATTGTAATGTGCCAAATTCTCACTAACTTTTTTTGATGCTTCAAAAGCTAATTTATTACTTTTTCCAATAATAAAATTATCAAAGTTCTTATTTTGATCTATTCTATTATATTGTAAAAAACTATCTTTAATAAATGATACATTTTCATTTTTACTTGTCGTTTTATTAGTTCTTTGAACATTTGTTAAATTTATTTCATCAATTTTAAGTTCAATTCTTGAGATATTTTTATTTGACTCTTTTATAATTCTTAAAATTTCATCTAAATATCTAGATGTAATCCAATCTCTAATAAACCTGGTTGAAACCGATAGCAAAATATAATTTTTAAATTCCTCAACGAAATTTATTTTTTTTAACCAACTTTCATAAATGTCATTGCCAAAATTACCTCTCATCCTATCCTGTATTTCTTTCCAATTAATTTTTTCTTGTGGGATATTTTGGGTATTTTTTGGTAAATTATTGTTCATTAATTTTATATGGAATAAGTTCAGTTAAGGGCAAAAAATTAATTATGCAATAAAATATTTTTGAATTTTAAAATTAAATAAAATCTATGAGTGCATTAAAGTTTATCTCAACCCAGCGATGTAAAGATGAATTTTAAAAAAATAAAATCTGAAGGTGAAAATTAAAATTTTTTTTTAAATAAAATTTTTTTAAAACTTGACATCTATATCTAGTAATTAATTTTAAAAATAAATTTATATTTGGTATAAGTACTTTTAGTTGAGTAATAATTTAAAATTAATCAACCGTAAGTAGTTGATTTTTAGAGAGCTGATATTTTTTTTGTTATACGAGAGACGTTCCTAGACGCGTTTTGCTTTTTAATAATTCCAGTTTTTGCTACTTTCATTAATTCTGAATTCAACTTAGGTAAGAATTTTAGTGCTTCTTGTTTTTTTTTTGATTCAATTAAAAGGTTCATTTTTTTAATTGCGTTTTTAAATTTACTTTTTCTCGCTTTATTTACCCGTGTCTGACGAGCAATTCTTCTTATTCTTTTAATTGCTGATTTAGTATTTGCCATACGCGCTGTGGTATATCGTGAGATTTAGATATGGTCAATAAAATAATACTTCATTTTTGACAACTGTTACAAAAAAAAGTTGACCTATTAGTTATATTTTTTTTTTTAATTATTCCTTTGCATCCTTTTTTTAAACAATTTAAATTTTCTCTTTGATAAACTCTAAATTCTTTTTGAAATTTCCCTGTATCTCCATGTATATTTTTGAAATCTCTAATGGTTGATCCTCCTTTTTTTATAGACTGTTTAAGAACGTATCTAGAGAAATATATAATTTTCTTGTAATCATAAATCGATAAATTTTTTGCTTTTTTTAAGGGTTTAATTTTACACAAAAATAATATTTCACTTGCATATATATTTCCAATACCTGACACAAACTTTTGATCAAGTAAAAAATTTTTAATATTTTTGTCCTTTCCTTTTAAATAATTAACTACATAATTTATATTAAAAGAATTACTAAACGGTTCGGGGCCTAAATCTTTAAAATAATTTATTAAATTTTTTTTGTTTAAAAAAAATTTAATAAAACCAAATCTTCTTGGATCATTATAAATCATATTTATTTTGTCAAATTTAATTTCAATATGATTATGTTTTTTTGGAAGCTGTCTAGCGCTATAAAAACTTAAATTAGTATTAAAATTTTTTTTATTTTTTTCTAAGATATGAATTGTTCCCGTCATGCCTAAGTGAATTATAAAACTTGAATTGTCAATTAAATGAATAATCAAATATTTTGAAAATCTAGATATTTTTTTTATTGTTTTTTGGACTATTTGCTTTTCAAATTTTAATGGTATTTTAAACCTTAAATTCCTATTTCTTATTAGGACATTCTTAATTTTTTTATATTTAATCTTTTTATCAAGCGACTGTTTTACTATTTCTACTTCTGGTAATTCTGGCATTTCACACTATATTAATAATCATAAAAATTTATTTTATATGCAACAATATCTTCAAAATAAAAAAGGGCTAGTTGATAAAGTCTTCAATAAAGTATTTGATAAATATGATTTAATGAATGATTTTATGTCTTTTGGAGTTCACAGGATTTGGAAAAAAAATTTAATATTATCCATGAATCCTTCAAGGGGGAAAAAAATGATAGATGTGGCATGTGGAACTGGTGATATTGGAAAACTTTATTTAGATTTAACAAATAAAAATGAAAAAATTTTTTGTGTCGATCCTAACGAAAGCATGATTAAAAAAGGCAAGAAAAAATTAATTGATTACAAAAATATTAAGTGGCTAGTAGGTGCAGCTGAAAGTTTGCCAGTAAAAAATAATTCTTTCGATTATTATTCAATAAGTTTTGGATTACGCAATACAAAAAATTTAAATAAAGCACTATCAGAAGCATATCGCGTTTTAAAACCTGGTGGACATTTTTTATGTCTTGAATTCTCAAAAATAGAAAATGAAAATCTACATATTCTTTACAAAAATTATTCAAAAATAATTCCTAAAATTGGTAAAGCTATTGTTGGAGACAAAAGACCTTATGAATATCTGGTAAAAAGTATTGAAAAATTTCTTAATCAAAAAGAATTAATAGAACTAATGAAAAAAAATAAATTTCACAATTGTACATATAGAAATTTATCTGGTGGTGTTGTTGCTATACATTCTGGTTGGAAAATTAAATGATAAAAAGACTAATTATATTATTTAAAATTGGAAGAAAATTAGCACAATCTGAAATTTTAGATATTTTTTCAAAATTTCATCAAGTGCCTACTTTTATAAAAATTTTATTTTATTTTTTATCTTTTTCTTTAAAAAAAAAAAATGAGATTAATTATAATGTTGAAGAAAAAAAAAGATTATCAAATTCATTACAATCAATGGGAACAACTTTTATAAAGCTTGGTCAGTTTTTAGCTACTCGTCCTGATATTATTGGTGATGATTTATCTAAACAGTTAGAAACACTTCAAGATAAACTTCCTCCATTTTCTTTGTCTGAAGCAAAAAATATAATTAAAAAAGATTTGGGTGAACAAA
>MDSZ01047724.1_pt1 | contig 13324 bp, 15 predicted proteins | sample 811201 | NCBI WGS metagenome assembly MDSZ01 (sample SAMN05326647, study PRJNA326480) | marine metagenome | isolation source: seawater | place: Indian Ocean: North | collected 2010
AAAAATTCTGTAATAGAAAATACGATAATGAGAGTAAGAATAAGATTCATTAATTGAATTATGAAGTATTTATAAAATTTTTTCATAAATAAACTTTTCTCTTTAAAAGTCCAAAAGAAATTAATTGCATAACCTGAAAAAGCTCCAAGTACAAATCCAAACGCTGAAGCAAACAAGTAATATACTTGCAGATAAATTAACAAAGACATGCCACATATGTTAATTATGGTATTAAGGATGCCTGAAACTATGAATTTTAAAAACCTGCTATAAATCTGCTTAGTCATTTAACTAATTAGATATTTTTTTAACTAATCGAGCGCACCATCCTTGTCCGCAAGACTTATTAACTCTTGTTTCAAAATTTTCTAGCGTATCTAAAAGAAAAGTCCATTTCTTAAAAGATACAGGATGATCATGTTTTGGGCTCCAAGCATCATAGGTATCACAAATTGACCAGTTCTTAGCATTTTCAAGAGAAATTTTTGAATCCAGATATAAATTTACTCCATATACTGAATTAGGTGAACGATTTAAGAAAAAGCGTAATATCTTAAATAGGCCTCCTTTTTTATGAAGAAATCCTAACAATCTAAGTTGAAATGGAAAAACAAAATTCACAAAACTTTCTACTATTCTAATTTTTTTGTCTTCATCTCTGAGCAACCCAAAGAATGGTCTGATCAAATAGATCCATGGGTTGAAATGCTTAAAGCTATTAGAGTATATATCTATCAATAAATCTCCCCCAGGTTTAACATATTTTGATAATTGATTAATGCATTTCAGATTATCTCCGGTATGTTGAATTACTCCATAACAAAAAACAACATCAAAAACTTCTTCCGTAATTGGGAGATTAAATATATCTCCTCGAACACAAATCAATGAACCATTTTTAACAAAAGATTTATGATTTTCAAAATTTGCACTAATTGCAGACGAAAAGTCTACAGCAACAACTTTAGCCCCCCAATTAAGTAATTTTTCTGTAAATCGCCCATTTCCTGCACCAACTTCTAGGACGGCTTTATTTTTAAAGAAGTCCTCATCTAGTTCTGATTGATTAAGAATCCTATCTGATGATTCACTTGAACCATTAAAAGAATCTAATTGAAGTTTATTGAATCGATTCCATTGTTTTCCAAAATTTTCATGATATTCATTATCAAGAAATTGATTAACTTGCAGAGGATCAATGGCAGTTTTAAAAATATTTTCGAAGTTAAACACTGCTGGTTCCAACTCCAAAATAATTTAATTTATATTTTTTAATATCCTCTTTATCTAAGATATTTCTACCATCAAAAATTAATTTATCTTTCAATGATGAGAGTTTCTTATAGTTTGGATTCCAAAACTCTTTCCATTCCGTACATATTATCAAAGCATTTGAATTAGGTATTTTATAATATGGATCGCTAATTACCTTTATATTCTTATAGGTACTAAAATAATCTTTGGCATTTTCCCCTGCCTCAGGATCATAGCAATAGATATTTTTAAATTTTTTATGGATCTTTGTTATTAACTTGATAGCAAGTGATTCTCTTATATCATCTGTATTAGGCTTAAACGACAAACCCCATATGGTTAAAGATTTATTTTTATTACTTCCAACACAATGTTTTAATATCTTTCTCTCAAAATTTTTCAGAGCAAGCTCATTTCTTTTTTTTGTTGCCTTAAGAATTACAGAAGAACTTTTGGACAATTCTTGAGCGCTAATTAATGCATTTATATCTTTTGGAAAACAAGACCCACCATACCCAAGTCCTGCATATAGAAAATCTTTTCCAATCCTTGGATCTAAACCCATTCCAAGCCTAATATCATTTATATCTGCATCAAAATCTTCTGCAATCTCTGCCATTTCATTTATAAAACTAATTTTTGTTGCTAAAAATGAGTTTGAGGCATATTTAATTAATTCTGCAGAATTCAATGATGTAAAAAACATCTTATCCATTTTTCTTGATAATGGTTTATATAGCGCCGCAAGCTTTTTACAAGATTCTCTACTATCTCCACCTATAACGATTCTATCTGGGCGCATAAAATCATTTACCGCGCTTCCCTCTCTTAAGAACTCAGGATTTGAAATAACATCAACAGAAAATTTTCTATTTATTGCTTCCCTAAGTCTATTTTGCATTATTTTGTTAGTGCCCAAAGGAACTGTTGATTTAAAAATGATGATAGAGTTTTGATTTAAACTTGATGCAAGGCTATCAACAACATTATTTAAATTAGTAAGATTTGGTTTTCCTTTACCATCATCAGGAGTATCTACGCATATAAAAATAAATTCATTTTTAACTGCTGTTCTTATAGAGGTTGAAAATATTAAATTTTTAGAGGAAATGTTCTTATCAACTAATTCTTCTAAACCGCTCTCATAAAATGGAATTTTACCTTTCTTTAAATTAGAAATTTTAGATTGATCAATATCAAAGCATGTAACTGTATGTCCTATTTCTGCAAAACAAGCCCCAGTCACCAATCCTACATACCCCGTACCAATGATTGTAATATCCATAATCTTTGAGTTCCCTATATATGGAGGCTGAAGCCGGAATCGAACCGGCGTAAACGGCTTTGCAGGCCGCTGCATAACCACTCTGCCATCCAGCCTGGAATGTTGCTATTGTATATGAACATTTGATTGTCGCGAATTCTAATTATTGTCTTTATAGTAAGATAATCTCTCAATATCATCTTCACTGGTATTTTTACCATATTGAATCTCGATAATTCTGCATTCCTCAGAATAAGGATTTGTAATTTGATGCCATGATGTTATAGGTACATCAAATCTGTCGCCCTTTTCTAAAACAATTTTCTTTGCTTCTTCTGGCTGATCATGACTGAAATTAACATCGCATTTACCATGTGAAACAAACCATAACTCGCTTCTTTCAAAGTGTCTTTGAAAACTCATGCCTTGTTTTGGATTAACAATTAATTCCTTAACCTTGACATAATTATCCTCAAATAGATCATAAAAATCTCCCCAAAGTCTTTGTGTATAAGGATATGACCATTGTTTCAGAATCCAGCTGCTAGAGTTCTTTTTATCATCTCCACCTACACCAAAGGAAAAATTAACACCTTCTAATACCATTTCAGGAATGTTAGATTTATCACGGTCCCCTCCATTACAAAAGATAATTTCATCATTTGGGTATAGTTTTTTTATTTTTTTTAATCCGCCGATTGCTGAGCCTTGATCATCGTCCTGAAAATCAACTACTTCAGACACCATTGTTAGATTCTCAAGGATTATCTTTCTTTCTATAAAAGGAAGAAAATATTGTCCCTTCTTTTTTTCTAACCATTCATCGCTATTTAAACAAACTATCAACTTGTCAGCTAATTCCGATGCTGAATGTAAATAGGCAATATGACCAGAGTGAATTGGGTCAAAACCACCGCTAACTACTGCAATCTTCATGATGGGTATTATATATAATATGCGGACTAATTATTTAATGTTAGTTGAAATAATTAACCCTTATAGAAAAAATTATTTTCTAAATGAATCTAGGGTATAACGAATACCAGATTGAATTGATAAAATCAAACTAAGGAATAAAACAAAATTTGCAATGAATGCAATCAAACTAAATTTAGTATAAAAGCCTACTAAAAATAAAAAAATTGCAAAAAATTGTGTTGTAGTTTTTAATTTTGCAGTAAATGTTACTTTTGTAACTGAAACATTATTTGTTCTTGAATTTAGGTCTCTAAGAGCGGACACCCAAAACTCTCTTGATATTAATATGCAGCTAATAAAAGCAATGAAAATTGAATTTGTAGAAATTGAAATCGCAATAAGCAAAAATACAAGCAAAACCTTATCAGCAATTGGGTCTAAGATTTCTCCAAACTCAGAAGTGTGCATATATTTTCTCGCTAAAAACCCGTCCCAATAGTCAGATATACCGGCTAATAAAAATAAAAATAAAGCCCATCCAAAATAATCATTAATTACTAATAAGAAAATTATAGGGGCAATAAAGATCCTAAAGTAAGTAAGGAATTGAATAAAATGACTCATGACTTATAAAATAAATTTATTTCTTCAGCTAGTTTAATACTTATTCCGGAAACCTTGCACAAATCTTCAACAGAAGCCATCTTTATTTCTTTAAGTGATTTAAAATGACTTAAGAGATTCTTTTTTTTCTTTGGCCCTACTCCCCTAATTTTATCTAATGAGGATCTTGTAATTGTTTTATTTTTTTTCTTTCTGTTACTAAAAATAGCAAACCTATGTGACTCATCACGAACCTGTTGCAATAAATTAAAACTAGGGCTATCTTTTGGTATTTCGAGAATTCCATCTTTTGAAAGAATTGTTTCAGTTGATCTCACCCTTTTAAAACCCTTAACTATACTAAGTATCATTGGTGGATCTTCACACTTCTGAGAAAAAACACTCAATGCGACCTTAAGTTGCGCTTTTCCCCCGTCAATTAAAATAATATTAGGAAGGGGGTTGTTGCTTATGTTATCAATTCTTCTTTCAAGAACATGTTTTATTGAACCAATATCGTTACCAGCAAGCTCGATTGGAATATTGTACAGCCTATATTGAGATCTCTCAGGTCCCTGCATTGAAAATCTAACCATTGAAGCTACAGCATTTGCCCCCCCGTGGTGGCTAATATCATATCCCTCTAATATTGGTTTTTTACTAGTTAAAGATAGATGAGATAAAAGACTTTTCATTGCAAAAGAATATTTATCAGATTGACTGACCTTATTTTCAATTACTTGATGAGCATTTAATTTAGCTAATTTAAATACATTTTTAATATTTGAATTAATGCTAGTTGAAATTAAAATACTCTTGCCAAATTTGAGCGTAATAGCCTGTTTAATCAAAGATAAATTATTGGGCTTAATAGCTAAAACAAGTTTTTCTGGTAAGGAAAAAACATTTTGATAATAAGAAAATATTAAGCTTTGCAATAAGGCATCTATATCTTGAAGCTGGTTCCCTTTAAGAAAATAAGTTTTAGTGCCTCTAATTTTTCCATCCCTGACTGATAAAATACATACTCCAGTGCGATCTAATTTAGATACGCAAGCAAACAAATCTACACTTGTTAATAAGCTATTAAAAGATTGCTCTTGATGTAATAAATCTAAAGTTCCAATCCTTTTCTTTACCTCATTAGCACGCTCAAACTCTTGTTGATCAGCGAGTTTTTGCATCTGGGCAAACATTAATGATCTAGTCTTTTTGCCGGAAGAAGATAAATAATTCTGAGAAGAAGCGATATCAGCTTGATAGCTTGCCTCTGATATTAAATTTACGCATGGAGCAGAGCATCTTTGCATTTGATGCTCAATGCAAGGCCTAGATCTATTATTGAAGGTACTATCGCTACAATTCCTGATTTGATAGATCTTTTGCATGTCTTTGATAGTTGATTTAACTGCTTGAGTACTAATAAAAGGACCAAAAAAGTCTTTTGAAACAGCATGTTTAGATCTCTTCATGCTAATGCTGGGGAATGAATGATCCATTGAGAAATGAATATATGGATATGTCTTATCATCACGGAGAAGAATATTGAAACGAGGTAGATTTTCCCTAATTAAAGATTGCTCTAATAATAATGCATCAGCTTCAGTGTGAGTTGAAAAAGTCTCGATTTTATCTGTAAGAAGTTTAATTTTTTGCGTTTTTCTATCTTTTATAGATTGACCAAAATATGAAGAAACTCTTGTTTTTAAATTTTTTGCTTTCCCAATGTAAATAATTTTATTATTAGAAAAAAATTTATAGATTCCTGGAGTTTTTGGAATTTGTTGTAAGTTAAGCCCCATTCTCGCGAAGATATTTCTTTGTATAAATCTTTCCTGAACTAACACCAAATTGATCAAAAGGATTAATTTGTAGCATTACTGAAGTTATAAATGTTCTATGCTCCCATGTTGCAATTAAATAGCCTAAAGTAAAAGGATCTAATTTTTTTAGTAAAAATAGATTTACAGGAACATCTCCATTTATTTTTTCTGATTCTTCCAATAAATCATCAGCTCCAGAAGACAATAATTTTGTCTGAGTAATGGCTTGAGCATAAGCTAAACTGCTTGGATCCTCCTTAACAGCAAGAATATCTGCACAAATATTTTGTGTACCCTGATGAAGCAACTGAAAATATGAATGTTGGGCCCGAGGTCCATACCCTCCTAATATAATCTGGCCAGTAGCTTTGAATTCAGAATTCTTGTTTGGTTGCTTGCCCAAAGACTCCATCTCAAGTTGCTGGACATAATCTGCAAATGATCTTAATCTCCAGCTATATGATAAAACTGCTCTGGTTTTCTTACTTTTAAAATTATTTAGCCAGATATCTGAAAAAGACAATCTTTTCAAGAACCGCAAATAATCTTGATCTTTTACTAGATCTTTATCAGCTCTAGCCCCTCCTTTCAGAAAGGTTTGAAAGGCAGCATCACCAATTTTTATATTGGCTGGATATGATGCACAAGACCATATTGAATATCTTCCGCCTATTTCTGGCTCTAACTCAATAACTTCAAGAAAATTATATTTTTCTGCTGCTTTAGGATTAGCAGTAATGGCAGCAAAATTTTTTGGATCTCCAGACCACTCCAATGCATATTTTAAACTTTCAAGAGTCTCATCGGTAGTGAATGATTTTGAAACAACAAAGAAAAATGTTTTTCCCTTGTCTAAATCAAAGTTATTTAATTTAAACTTAATTTCTTCAGGATCTGAACCCGTAATAAATAATGGATCTCTAGCATTCTCACTTAAAGAGCCTACATCTCTTTTTTTTAAACTAATATTAAAACATTCTGTTAATAATTTTGTCCCCTCGAAGGAACCGCCAATACCAAGAACAACAACTTCCCAACCCAAATCTGAATTAATCCTAGAATCTATAAGGCCCATGCTCTTTGGATAATGCTTCTTTAAGTTTCTTACTTGACTATGAATGGCTGCTTGATCCTCGGAAAAATTAACTTTTTCACCATTCAAAAGATCATCTATTTTTTTAGAAAGGTTAAGTTTTTTAGATTTTAAATTAAATTCATTAAATAACTTTTCTGAAAAATCATTCATATAGGCTTCATAACTTAATATGTCATTTTCAAAATTTTCAAAATCTACAAAAAGTTTTTTATTCATTTTATTTGTTCGTTCAAATCATTTAATAATTTAGAAATATTATCTGATTCTGTAATAGGCCTTCCAATCACTATGAAATCTGCACCTAATTCAATTGCTTGTTTTGGAGTCATAATCCTTCTTTGATCGTCATCAGATGGCAAGAATCGAATCCCTGGCGTTATGGATAAAAGTGAGTTTCGTGGAGCTACTAAATGAAGCTCATTTGGAGAGCAAACAATACCGTCAATACCAGCTTCTTCAGCTAAATCAAGCATTGCTTTTACTTGATCTTGAACATCTCTTCTAAAAATACAGTTTGTATCCTCATCAGTCAAGCTGGTTAAAGCAGTAACGCCAAAGACTTTGATATCTATGTTTTGCACTGCCTGCATCGCAGCCTGCATCATCTTAACACCACCAGAAGTATGAATAGTCAGCATCTTGATAGGCAAAGTTTTTAAACCCTGTATAGATTTTTTAACTGTATTAGGAATGTCATGAAGCTTCAGGTCTAAAAATATTTCAAAACCCTTGTCATGCACTCGATATATAAATTCTTTTCCTAAAGAATTGAATGTAATACTTCCTATTTTTATCATACATAAAGATGGATTTAGATGATCTAAGATATGGGATGCTTGATCAAACTCATATGAATCAATTGCAACGATTATTTTTGGATCAATCATTGGCAATAAATAGTTTATCGGAGCCCTTAAAATGCATGATAGATGTTTCACCCAAATAAGACTCTTTCTTTGTTTTGGGATTAATAAACTTTCTAGGCCTAATATGCTTCTTAGAAAATACACCAAAACCTCTAATCTCCACTTTATTATCTAAAGCAACTGCATTGATAATTTCTTGCAAAATTAAATCAATAGAATCAATAACCTTTTCATCAGTTAAGGATGAAAATTTCCTTGAAAGCTGAATAGCTAAATCAGATTTATTAATGTTTTGTGATTGTTTTGCCATCTTCAATTTAGAAAATATTTTGCTTTTGCGGTTGGACTAAATCGAACTTTTGTTCGAACTGGTATCAAGAAACTTTCCATCGTTTTAGGGTTCCTACCCATACGTTCTTTTGTTTTAAAAATTTCGAAAGTCCCAAAACCCGATAATTTAAGGCCCTTCTTAGATTTTAGAGTTGATTTCATAGCATTAAAGAATTCATCCACGAGAGAATCAGATATTTCTACCGAAAGCTTTAATTCTTTTTTTAATACTGAACTTAGATCTTTTTTGGTAACACTCATGACCTTATTTTAGCATTCAATCTTTTTTTCAAGAGCTGGAATGCTTTATTCATAGATCCATTAACATCGGACTCCAGCAAGGATTTAGTTTTACTTTGGAAAACAAATCTTAATGTCATGCTAATAAAACCAGCTTTAATACCTTTCCCTTCAAATGTATTCACCAGGCTAAATGAAACAAGATTCTTAATTTTTCCTTTTTGAATTACATTTTCAATTTCTGCATAAGAAAAAGATTTATCTATGACAATATTAATATCCCTCGCTGAATGAGGAAATTTGCTAGTTGTCTTAATTTTTGGATGTTTAGATTGTAATGAAATCTTATCTGGATATATTTCAAATCCAAAAGCTGGTTTCTTAATTAGTTTTTCTGTAATAGAAAGATCAATTTCACCAATTACTCCAATTTTTTGTCTATTTACGAATATTTCTACTGCGTTCTCACTAAATGGCATCGCAGAGTTAGCTTTTTTAAGTTGAACATTTCGCATGTCTAATGTATGGAGTACTTTTAAGATTTCAGCCTTTAATGAAAAGAAATCATATGTAAATTTTTTTAAAGCCCAGTTAAGTTGAATTTCATGATTATAAATAATTCCAGATAAATGCGTTGATTGTAAAAACCCATTTTTTTCTTTTCTAAATACATTGCCCACTTCAAAAACTTTAATTGATGCGTATCCTTTTTTAACATTATTATTAACAGCGCTAAAGAGTGATTTAAAAAGACTTCCTCTTAACATTGATTCATTCTCATTAATAGGATTTTGAAGTTCAGCTGGAACCCACGAATTTGGATTCAACTTGTAAAAAGATTCTTCGGAAACAAATGGCATATGCATAAGCTCTTTAAAACCAGCGTGAACAAATGCACCTCTAATATCGCTTAGTATATCTTTTCTCTTGTTTTTGAGAGTTGGACCAGATTTAGGTTTCGATATTGGAATATTGTCATATCCATAAGATCTTAATAATTCCTCGTATAAATCTTCCTCTAAAGCAATATCAAACCTATGGCTAGGAATAGTAAACAATAAGTCTTTTGCATTTTTTGTTACTAGGTTAAATTCTAAGTTTTTTAAAATGCGAATCGCCTCATTTGCTCTGAGATCTAAGCCAGAAAAATTATTAAATCTTTCCATATTCAATCTCACACTTTTCTTTTTATCTGATTTTGAGTGTGCATAATACAACTCAGCTGATTGATATTCAGCTAATTCATTAAGCAAGAATAAATATCTTTCTATTGCAAATTTCTGGATTTCAGGATCTACCCCTCTTTCAAAACGGTGAGAAGCATCTGTAGCAAGCCCATACTTTCGAGCCTGATTAACAATTTTCTCAGGTTTAAAAAATGCTGCTTCAACAGCAATATTTTTTGTATTTGCTGAAACAGAAGAGTCTTCGCTTCCAATGATGCCAGCTATCGCCTGAATCCCTGATTGATCTTGAATTGTTAGAGTGGAAGATTGAATATCTTTGACATCACCTCCTATAATTTTTACCGAGTTTTTATTTGATTTAGGAAAACCTACATTAATTGGAAGATCTAATTTATCTAAATTAAATACATGCATAGGCGCGCCTATTTCAAACATCACATAGTTACCTAAATCAACCAGGGGGTGTATTAATGGGACTCCAGCAGATTCTATGAATTTACGTTTGTTTAAATCTAGATTTTTTATCTTTTTCAAACCTTTAACAATCATTAGGTAATAATTGCCACAACCGGAGCTATCAATTTTACTAATAATCGACTTATCCTTAGCTAAATCTAATTTTGAAACTTTTAAGGTTTGGTTAGATTGTTTTGAGTGATAAGCAGTATATTCTCTTTCTAATCCTTTTAATGAGAAAACATCACCTCGATTAGGGGTCACATCAAACTCTATAAGGTCTCCTTGGATATCACATTCAAGACCAACTTTTGTAAAAGCATCAACAAGCTTTTTTTGATTTAAATTAGTGTTTAGAAAATTCTTTAAATATGAATATTGAATTTTCATAATTAAAATTGATTTAAAAAATCTAAGTTAGAGGAATAAAAATCTCTTATATCTGTTACGCCATAATAAAGCATCGCCAAACGCTCAACACCCATTCCAAAAGCAAAGCCACGATATTTTCTAGTATTTATATTACAACCATGCAAAACATTTGGATGAACCATTCCACAACCTAGAATCTCTAACCATCCCTTCTTACCAAATCTAATATCCACTTCTGCTGACGGCTCTGTAAATGGAAAATAAGAAGGCCTAAATCTAACCTCCATCTTTTCATTGAAAAAATCCTCTAAAAAATCAATCAAGATCCCTTTTAAATCTCCGAATGTAACACCCTCATCAACAACTAAGCCTTCAATTTGTGTAAACATTGGAAGATGAGTGTTGTCAGAGTCACATCTATAGACTCTTCCAGGCGAAAGCATATACAAAGGTAAATCTTCTTTGAGCATTGAATGAATTTGAGTGTTAGAGGTATGTGTTCTCAATAAAAATTCAGATTTGCCATCTGAATTAAGATAAAAAGTATCATGCATTTGTCTTGCGGGATGATTATCTGGAAAATTTAATGCCTCAAAATTATAGAAATCTGTTTCAATCTCATTTCCAGAAAAGATCTGATAATTCAATGGAATAAAATAATTAAGAACCTTTTGTGAAATTTTTGTAATTGGGTGCTCAGAACCAACAAGGTAAGGATCTGCTGGAAGAGTCACATCTAATTTTTGCATATCACTTTTACCTTCGATAGCTTGATGCGAGGTTTCAAATAAAGTTGTAAGTTTATTCTTAAGAATGTTTAGCTCTTTAGCAACAGATTTCTTTGATTCTGGATCAACATCTCTTAGTTTAGAAAATGCAGAAATTACAAAAGATTTTTTACCAAGATATTTAGATCTCAGTTGAAAAAATTCAGCCTCTGATTTAATGGATTTTAATTTAAGTGCGGCTGTTTCAATTAAATCCTGAGGGATTTGCATGAGAACATTATACCCTGACTTTTTCTACGATTTTCTTAAAAGTGTCTGGATCAGAAAATGCTATGCCAGCTAAAGATTTTCTATCCAATTTGATATTTGCCTGAGATAACTGATTGATAAATCTGCTATATGAAATTTCTAAAGGAATTAAAGCAGCTGATATTCTCGAAACCCACAAAGAGCGAAAATATCTTTTTTTATTTCTTCTGTCTCTAAAAGCATATTGCAAGGCCTTAATATTAGATTGCTTAGCAGTTCTAAATAACCTGCTTCTTGCGCCATAGTGCCCTTTAGTAGCTTTTAGTACCTTTTTATGTTTTGTTCTTGCTGCTAATGCTTTTGTTACTCTTGGCATGATATTTAATTATTATATAAAAGTTTTTGAGCAATCTTTTTCGTTTCTTCAGCCATTTTAATCATTCCACGATTATGACGCTTTCTTTTAGTGGTCTGCTTGCTCAAGATATGAGCACGAGATGCACTTCTTCTTTTAAGACCACTTCCAGTTGCTTTAAAACGCTTTTTTGCACTTGAATGTGTTTTTAATTTATAACCCATAATTATTTCTTTCTTATTTTTGAGAGCACCATTAATAATTGCCTACCCTCCAATGATGGCTCTTGGTCAACTTGAGCAATATCTTGAAGGTCTTCCCTCACACGATTTAAAAGATCAAGACCTAAATTACTATTTAATATCTCTCTGCCTCTAAATCGAACGCTGATTTTAGTCTTATCTCCGCCATTAATAAAGCTTTTTATCTTTTTTAATTTAATAATGTAATCACCTGTATCAGTAGTTGGTCTAAATTTAATCTCTTTCAAAGATTGTTTTTTTGGTTTTTTTGTTCCACCTGTACTTTTTTTCTTTTCAAATTGGAATTTACCAAAATCTAGTAACTTGCAAACAACTGGCTTAGCATCTGAAGGAGAAACTTGAACTAAATCAAGACTTTTATTCTGAGCTTCTTCTAGGGCTTCTTCTATCCCCAATAATCCAATCTTTTCTCCATTCGAACCAATTAACATAACCTCTTTAGCGTAGATTTTGTTATTTATAGGAGTCGTAAATTTTTTCTTCAAAGCAATAGGTAAAGAACTTATAAATAGAGAGAAAGATTAATCAAAGTAAGTTTGATCTAAGGTGTGAGTTGTTAAATGATTTAACATTGGTGAGAATTTTATAGCATTATTCACAAAAAGAAAACATTCTTATGGCTGCAGTAATCGCTCATCCCATTTATTATTACGATGATCAAAGACATGCCTTTTGTTTAATCTGTTTTCATGGCCTTGCCAAAACTCAAAATAATATGGAATAAAAGAATAGCCTCCCCACGAATCAGGTCTTGCAGTATTAGGTGTTATAGATTTCAAAGTATCATCAAATCTTTGCTTAACTTCATCAAAAGATTCGATGACTTCAGATTGATTTGAGCTAATAACCAACGCATTCTTTTCTTTGCTTCTTCCTTGGAAGTGATCATCAGAAAATTTTGAAGATGTCTTAAAGATGTTTGCTTTCATTCTGATTTGAGCATTTATGGTAGCCCAATAGATAAGAATAGACACTTGGCTATGGGATTCAAATTGATGTGCCTTAGGTGAATTATAATTAGAAAAAAATATCCATTCATTATCAATAATATATTTAAGGTTCACATACCTTGCTTCAACCTCATTTTTTTGGTGGTCATATGATGAGATAGAAATTGCCTCTATATTTTTTTGATCGTTTTCTAATGCTTGAATGTAAAGATCTCTAAAATAAGTGTATGGTTCTGCAGAATTGAGATTATGAAATTTAATCATTGGGATTTAATGTGATGGTGCCCAGAGCCGGACTTGAACCGGCACGAAGTTGCCTTCGAGGGATTTTAAGTCCCTTGTGTCTACCAATTCCACCACCTGGGCAATT
>MDSZ01133639.1_pt1 | contig 13324 bp, 13 predicted proteins | sample 811201 | NCBI WGS metagenome assembly MDSZ01 (sample SAMN05326647, study PRJNA326480) | marine metagenome | isolation source: seawater | place: Indian Ocean: North | collected 2010
TACTTTATCAGGTTCCCCAAAAGTTGTTTTTGATGATAGTGGTTGAGGTAGAACATCTCTATCTTCTTTTAGAATCCTCTCTCCCCTAACCTTCTGATTCTGTTTTGGATCTTCTATTTCTTCTTGATTCTTATATTCTAATTTATTATCTGCCATCTACTCTCTCAAAGTTAACATCTATTTCATTATAATCAACAGTGTAATACCCAAATCTTTTACCCACAGCCTCTGGATGTGTTTCAAGTAACTCTTGAGCCATTACACCTCTATATCGTTTTGTTCCCCATATATAATTATATTCATACACATTTATTCCACTTTTTGAAGTCGTTATATGATTAATATTTTTCTTTAATCTGTAATCAGACCATCTTCTAAAAAACTTTTTAAGTTTTCTAGCTGCTTTCTTAACAGCTTTTCTAACTTTCTTTGGTGGTTTTATTTTATTCCTAATCTTTTTAGGAACTGTAAATGCTTTTTTAATTCTATTTCTAACAGCTTTAGGCGCTCTCAATCTATCTCTCCAAGATTTAGGTTTCCTTCTTCTTGGAACATTTAATTTAATAGGAACAGTTGGTGGTAATTTAGATGAAACCATATAGAATGGTGATCCACCATGTCTATATCCCATATCGTATGCTTGTTTCATTTTATTATCAATATCACTTTCTTTCATACTAACACCAGTTCTTCTTGTTCTACCTGTTTGATCTATCCCTATAATAAATTTATGACTTGTATGTTTTTTCATAGATGTGGATATTTTCTTTCTATAAGATTCTGTTTTATACACATCAACCCATCTATTACCCCTCCATAATTTGAATTTTTTCTTTCTACCAACTTTAACTTTTCTTGTTGCTGGTACTGTATGATGAAGTGTATAATTTTGTAATTCTTTATTACTTCGAGCTTCCTCACCATTCATTTTATCTTTATATCCTTGTTGATATATTTTATATGCTAAATAGTTTATATCATGATTCGATGTTCCTCTCTTATCTCTTCTCCATCTTCTATTTTTTCTCCAAGTATATGGAATTTGGAAATCACTACCATAAGTAGATTTCCATTCACTTTCTGATAAAGATGCCCATTTATTTTTAGAAGGTGGTAATACAATAACATCTATTTTATCAAACGCTTGATCTCCTCTATTATCTTCTACCATAACTTCAACTTTAGTTCTTCCTAATGGAAAATCCATTTTAATAGTTGCTTCATGACCAATAACTTTATTTTTAGGTTGAGATTTAATTGTAGCTACATCAACTTTTTGTTCTAATAATTTCCATCTGTATTTTATAATCTTACCATCTGTATCAACAGCTCTAGCATTTAATGTTACAGATTTAAACATTTTTTTCCAACCTGCATAAACTTGAACCTTATCAGGTTGTTTTTTATTGAAATCTATTTGAACTTCAGGTAATACATTAGCTGGTATTCCAGGTGGTTCAAATGCATAAAAGGCTACTTTTTGCCATTCAAATCCTTCACCAACATTTGAAGCTGGCATTAATTTAGTAGTACTACCTTGTTGATAAGCTGCTCCATTATCTTGACCAGCAAGTTCAAATGTATTTTCTGTTCCTATTTTATCAACCATTTTTTCCATAATAGGAATACCCTCTTCATTTGTTTTTAATACACCCTCTGTTGTTCTTGCTTGTCTTGTTCTACCATCAGGTAAAATTTTAAATCTAAATGTTCCTTTTTCTTTATTATAAAATCTATGAACAGGTAATGTTTTACCTTCTTCTACAACAACTTCTTTTTTACTTCCATCATTATTTGTTACTGTTATAACTTCTCTATAGTCTGGATGAGGAACAGGTAAATCTGCTTTCAATGCCGCAAAATCAGAACCTAAATCAGTCCAATCATCTTTCTTAACTGCATGATTTGATGGTGGTTTCTTTCCTATATAATGTTTACCAACGGCTTCACCAGCTGATGATGGACTTCCACCTTCTGCTTTAGTATTTTTTCTTCCAGATAATTCAAATGGTGTTTGGTCTGTAATTTTAAAACTAGACCATTTTTTCAACTTAACATGTTGTTCAGCATTTTTATGTTCCGCTAACATTGGATCATAAGCCCCAAATGCTGTTCCAGATCTTTTGTAGTTATTAGGAGCGGCTAATGATAAATCTTTTGCAGGCATAAATGACCAATCTTTACCAAATCTTTTTTCTTTTTTATATCCAGTAATAACTGTTTTTCTACCCTTCCACCATTTTTTTCTCCAAACCTTTTTCGTTATAGGAACATCAACTTGTACTGGAATACCTTTATCTAAATTTTTATATTGTATCTGCCACGCGGCTGCGCCTTTAAATTCAGAAAAAGCCCACCTGAATCCATATCTTCTTTCCTTTTTTATATCTTTTTCTGAAACTTTAAATTCTTTTGATGCGCCTGACCAACCTGAATAATCTTTATTTATAAGTCTTTTCCAACTACCACCAGTTTGTTGTATTTCTACAAATCCGATATCATCAAAAGCAGCTCTCCATACATATCTACCTGATGTTGGTGGTTTCCAAAAACATTCATAACAATGAGTAAATTTATCACCACCATCTTTACTGTAATCCATAGCAGAAAAATTCTGCCAAGAATTTCTATTAGCTCTATCTGATGTTAAATTTATTGGTGCTGAACCTATTAACTTCAAAGGTCCACCAGCTCCCCCACCTTTACCAGCTTTTATAAGTCTGAATGGTGTAGCATAAATACCACCATCATTTTCGTGCCAACCACCTTTAAGTTGTGTTCTATTTATCCAACCAACTCCAGGTTCTTGTTCTAAAGGCCATTCAAAATTTGTACTGTAATGGTAATCATCTGAATATGGATCATAAAATTCAAATACAGGAATAACAGGTGGTGCATCTATTAATGAACCAGGTGGTTTACAACCAGCAGGATTGTGGTGAAGTGCTGCTAATGAAGCTGAATGTTGAACTTTTATATTTATTTGTTTTTCTAAATCATTTAATGAATCTTTTACATTTACAAGTTCTTTAGATGTATCAGATGATAATAAAGCAGTTTCATCCAAACTACCAGATAGAAATCCTAACTGACCTAAAAAGTTTACAACCCTTGATACTAACTCCTCACTCCTTTGAGCAATATCTTCTAATTTTACTTTTCGGTGTTCAGATATATACTCCAACTCTCCAATAGCTAAATCTTTTTCTTCAATCTCACTACCAGGAATTTCTATCATCTGTCTTACAGAATATTGAGTATTAAAATCTCTCCAAATCCAACCACTCTCTAATACTTTTTTTGGAAATGGTTCAACCATTTGAACTTGAGTATCACTAATAACTTTACCTATTGTTCCCTTATATGATGGAGCGGATTTACCAAATCGTTGAAAAGTTTTTCTTAAATCAATATTAATTTTAGAAACTAATTCCTCTTCTGAAGTAATAGTTTTTTTCTTATCATCAAGTAACCCCATCTTCCTTTGTTGTTCTTGAATCTTCTCTTCTAATTTTTGTTGATTCTGATCATTGGCTTGATTAGCTTTAGCCATTATAGATAATTTTCTTAATCTTGTCTTATCTCTTTTTCTAAAAGCTATTCTTCTTTCACGTTCAGATATCTTACCTCGTGTTCTCTGTTTAATTACAGGTCTTTTAGAAGACTGATGTTTTGGTTTAACAATCCTTCTTCTACTTCTATCACCTCTTTTTATTTTTGACCTACCCTTTACACGAGAACGAAGTTTTGATCTAAGCCTTCGAAGTTTATTACCTCTACGTATTCTTTTACGAGAAGCTCTAGGTTTACGACCTGATATTCTTCTAGCTTTCCTCTTTAGTCTTCTTCTTAATCGTTTAAATAAACCCATTACTATACCACACTTCTTCTTTTTCTATTTGAACTTCTTACTTTACTAAATCTAATTTTTACTCTCTGCCTTCCACCCATAAATCTACTTCTTCTACCAAATCTATGTTTACCAGTTCTTCTTTTTGATTTTCTTTTTCTTTTAGCTTTTCTTTTAACTTTCTCTGCTAATGTTTTTGGTTTCTCTTTTGGTTTAACATCCTCATCATCTGTATCTCCAGGTGGATACCCAACCTCTTCGAATATTTCTTTTACAAATTTTTGAGCCTCATCATAATCTTCTTTTAATCTTATTTGACCAGTTTCGAACTTTGCATTAAGAGCTCTTCTTAATTTACTATGAAATAATCTTACATTAAAATCACCTGTATCAGATTCTAATATAGATTGTTTAATAGAATCTAAATATTCCTCAACAGTAATTATTGGATTTTTCTTTTTTGTTACACCATAAACTTGTATACTATAACCGACCATATTAGATAACATAGCCGCTTCCCTAACTTCTATAATATTATTATCTAATAATCTAGCTTGACCTTTTGTTCCAACAACATCACCATCATATGTATAAGGAAGTTTTTCAATTGGTAAATAAGTTTTACTTTGTTCAACTAAATATTTATGTGATTGTAATTCTTGAACTTGATTTAACTTCCATATATCTTCTCTTAAAAATTCATATTCCTTAAAGAAAGCAATTATTCTTTCTCTCAAAGACATAGCTTCATCTTCAGTAGCTTGGTCTGGTAACAACTCTTCTATTACATTTTCAACTACTTCATTAATAGAATCACCATCATATATAGCTTGATTTAATTTTGTTGTTATATATTGGTCTTGAGATTCTTTATTTAAAATCCCACCAGATCCCTCTTTAGCAAACAATAAGAGATTACCAGAACCATCTCTTATACCAGGTTCTGACATACCCAAACTTGCACTAACTTGAAGGTCGGCTTGTTCTTTTCTATCCGCCTTCTCCTTCAACTCATTTAAGTCATTAGCACCAGGCTGTTCATTTTGTAATTTCTTCTGTTGTTCAGAACTTATTGCCATAGCTTATTACCTCACTACTTTAAATGTAAAGTCATTGTCAAAATATTTTTCTAACCCATCTGATTGAACTACTTTATAAACTATTTTATAATATCTTTCTGGTTGTAGTGAATCCAACCAAAAATCAAAATAATTACCAGTAGCATCACAACTTAATTTTGTATAATCATCAAAATCAATTAATACCTCTTCTGTATGAGCATCTCTTATTGAGTAATAAGAACTTGTTGGTAAATATGCAATTGTAGCATATTCAGATGTATTTGAAAATGTTCTTTCAGGATATTTTTCTCTACCAACTACTCTAAATCTTGTTTTACCTTTTTCATTATATTCTGGTCTAACATTTTTCATATATAAAATATAATCAGAACCAGTTACATCAAGAGCACTTAAACTACCAGTATCCCAAGATGAATCATCCCACATAACATCTAATCTTGGTGGATATATTGTATGAGTATCTCTTGAAAAATATTTCATAATCCCAAGATTAACTGAAGACCATTCGTTTTCAGTATCCCTTTTTATCATTATACCATTATTAGTATAACTACCACTTAACCAATCACCTACCATATCACTTACATTCATTCTTATATCATCTGTTGAGTATTCAAATGATTGACTAGCTACAGAAGATGTTAAAAAATCACCACCAGCATTATCCCAATTAAGACTCCCACTACTATCTCTCCAACCCCAAGTTACACCATCTTTTGTTACTGGATCGTGGTCTAATTTACCAACACCCATTTCCCAAGATGAAGATACTGGATAAGCATATAAAGTATTAGATATTGGAATCTCCTCTGAACCTGCATCATATAAGTTTAAATAATAAACTTCATTAGAGTGAGTTACCCAACTTGATAAATCAAATTGAATCAAAAACCTAGACCAAGTATTATCTATATAATCTGGTTTTATTCTTTTATCAACTTCTAATATAGCATCCAAACCCGTGTTGATTTCAGTTTTTTCTACAGAACCCATCTCAACACTACCACTATATATTGTTGCATCTTTGGTTGGATAAATAAAATAATGCATTAATAATCTCCTCTATTAAATTGATCTTCCTTCAATATCTTTTTTATAATATTTTAATTCAAATATACTTGGGTCAGCTGATGGATATACAATCTCATTTCTAGTAGCTTCTTCTATATTATAAACATTACCAGAATATCCCTCGTCGGTATCCCACTTATTAAAAATTTCTATATCTATAACATTCTGAACCCCATCAACTAAAGACATCTCATATATTAAATCTGCTTTAACAATTGGTTGATTTATTTGCCACTTGTCTATATCAAAAAATCCTTTTACCTTTTCTATACATCTTGCTACCACATCTCTTTTATTGTAATCTCTCAATGTAGCTATTTGGAATCTTACCCCAATATTAATTATGTATCCATTTTTTATATTAATAGCATCTGTTAATAATCTATATTGAGATAGATATGTTTTTAAATTTTCTTTTACAGCATCATTTAATTGAATTAATCTTTTATCAGAATCATATCCTAAAGTATAAAAATTTAATGCTAATGGATTTGGTATTCTAGCTGGTCCAGGATTTGTTCTACCATCTGGTATTGGTGGTTTAACAAAACCAGCATTAAGAACATTACCATCTCCAAAAGTTCCATTACTTTTTGGTTTTGTAGATGTAGTTCCACCACCATCTGTTTTTACTGCCTTACCTCTATTATCTGATGTTACTACATTATTATCAGCCGAGTTTAATTGTTCATCTTGAACTATATAAACTTTAGAAACACTACCATATTTAGATGGTAATGAATAAACTCTTGTAGTATAATCTTCCATAGTAACTGCTCTATTTTGTGTAGCAAAATGAGATAATGCATTCATTCTAATTTCTTCAGGAGTTTCAGCTCCTCTACCACCAGTAGCAGCATCAGGATTGTTAACTGCTAATGAACCTTTAATTTTGTTAACTGTATTTAAATCCAAAGCCTCTTCATCTAAATCAAATTCTACAAAAGATACATCTTTAATTATATTAGCTTGAACATTTGAACCGACACCAACACCAGTTACATAATCAAATGTTATAGTCGTATTATTTGGAACACTACCATATGTTCTTGTATATAAAAAGTTTGATGGGTCATATGAAAAATCTATTTTAGCAGCTGAACCAGGTAACTGACTCCCAACATTATCTGGATTAGGAATTATTTCCTCATCAGGTGAATCAGAAACACCAGATCCAAATCTTATTTCAACATTACCCAAATTATTTATTCTTGTAATAAATCTTCTTGATGTCTTCTTCAACCTCAATAAATATGGTGCAGAATCTGCGTATTGTGCTAGTTCAGGATCTTCAGCAGCTGAATTTGCAGCTTCTGCAAAGATTGTATCTTGTGCTAAATAAGGTGTTTCATACCATTTATTTCCATCTGAATCTGTAGCGTTTGTTATTTCAATAACATTACCATCAGGTACTTCTAATGTTATAAATTTTTGGGGATCTCCAAATGTATAAGAAAAACTTTTTTTAGTTCCTGATTGAGCTTTTATACCAGTCTTTTTCAACAACCATCTTGTTGGATTACCATCAGCATCTTTTTCATATACTGTAGTAATCACATTGTTATGTGGACTTGCTGGATTTCTGAAATCACAATCTTCTAAAGTTGTAAATATAGCTGTTCCATTAGTTGGCGTTAATTCCATACCAGCTAATATAATAGGGCAATACTTAACATCAGGTGTTGGATTTAAAATATCTGAAGAATCATTTGGTACCACAATAAATACATCCATATTAACCATAGATGGTGAGGATAGTTTTGGTTTATACCCAAGAGATTGTGCAATCCTAACAATATTGTTTTGTTCTTCTGCGTATGCTAATAAATTTTCTTTAAATGCTGAATCAACATAATATGATAATACATCACCAACATAAGATGCCATTTCAATAAACATCATACCAGGAGATGATTCATTAAAGTCATTATATGTATTTGGAAAATAGACTTTCGCAAAATCCATCAGGTCATTTCTAAATGATGAGAAATCCTTATTTAAATATCTTACTTCTTTTTTAACATCTTTTCTTGCCATTATAATCTCCTATTATCCAGGTGTTCCACCCTCAACTGTAAATGTTAATTCATCAAATCTATCGGGATCTGCTTTTATTGAGAATGTCATACTAATCTTATAAATATTTTTAGCCTTATCTTCATCTGTTGTTGTTATACTTAAATCATCTATATTCAAATATGGTAACCAAGTATCAATAGCTTCTTGTATAGCGATAGTACACTTCTCTTCTATTTCACCTCCATCAACTATTGGTTCAAATAATACTTGATATAAATCTGATCCAAATTCGGGTTGCATGGGTCTTTCACCTTTCATAGTTAATAAAAGATTTCTAACATTAGATTTAGCTGCTTCTAATGTAGTTTGACTTTGATTAAAAAATCCATCTTGACCACTCTGTAATGGTAATGTTATCCCTACCGATATATTATCATCCATATCTATTGGATCTGGCATTTAAGTTCTCCTATTTTATTTTTCCAGTTGCTCCGGGATATGCATCTTTCCCGAAAGGTCCTCTTGTTGACATTGGAAGTGGTTGACCAGGTGTTATAATCACACCAGGTAATACAGCCAATCCAACTATTTCCCCCACTGTTTGAGTTCCAGGTTGAATCATCAAAGCTAATATTTCGTGGTTACCAACAACATCAGCTTCCCTTATATATTTTTCTATATCTTTAGCCCAACCCTTTCCAACTCTTGTGTTAACTGTTTTCTTCATTTTTTCTGGACTTCGTTTTGTTTCCTTTTCAACTTTATCCAAAGTCTTTTTTAAATCTCTAGCTAATATATTTTCCTTCAATGGCATTTAAACTACCTTACCCTCTCCCTTTCCTCTTGTTGAAAGTGGAACTGGTTGACCTTGTGTTATTGTTGTTCCCGCATTACTTGTCATCTGACCCATATTAATTTTAATATCAGGTGTATCAGTCATAACTTTAACATCCCCACCTCTTATATATTTATCAATAGCTGCAGCTAATCTTTTAGCTACTTCCCAATTATAATCTAATTTAGTATTCTTCTGAACAACTTTTTCTGCATCATCAAACGCCTTTTTAATATCTCTTGCTAATGTATTTTTATCTAAAGCCATTTACACTTTACCTTTTTTCTCATCTATCTTTTTTAATACAGCGCTATAATCTTTTGTCATCATATTTTGAACACCTGCAGGTAAAGCATCTGGTGTTACTCCAATCTCTGCCGCTGTTTGATTTAAATTACTTTCTAGACTTCCACCACCCGTAGGTACATCCATTCCCATTAATTGTGCAAATCTCCCTCTTAATTGACCTGATTGAGCTACACTACTATCCATAGATATTGTTTGGTCATCCTCTTCTAAAGCTTGGTTATTCGCTCCAGTAAAACCAACTGTTTGATTTAATATTTCATTCAGTTGTGGATTGTTAGAAAATCTTTTTTGTTGTACAGGTTGTTTTTTTGTTTTCTTAACAACAGAAGCTAGTTTTGTAGATTCGCTTTGTAATTCTCTACCTAACATTATATCTGTCAATTCTTCTCTGATAGCATTTCTTACTTCAGTTTTTATTGTTGACCTTATTATTTTTTTTAGTTCGCTTAGTTTCATTGAAACCTCCTATATTGTAGTTACTCGTTTACTTAACATTTTACTTAATTTTGCTTTTACTTTTAATAGAAAACCAGGATTAGTTAGAGTAACAGGATATGGACCAGCAACACTACCCGCTGGTGATATTGATTTTTGTATAGCATCTATTAACTCTTCTAAAATTTGTTGTAATGTTTCACCCTTAACTATTAACTCACCTTTCTTATCACCAAAGTTTATATTGTCTTTACCATCAATATTTACTTTTGTTTTTGATTCAATTCTATATCCCTTCTTACCTTCAGTCTTAAATATAATATTACCTTTGTTTTCTACTTTTATATCTTTAACTACATCTAACCCAAAATTTTTATTTGAATTTATATAATAATTTCCTTTTGAAAAACTCATTATCTCATTAACTTTTGAATTAAATAATATTCTATCTGTATTTATAATCACCTGTTTACCATCATATTTACCTGGCTTCTTAATTGAGGTAAATGGTTTAGGATCAGATTTAGCAGTAGCTATCTTTAGTGGAACATCTTCAAATGTAGTTAACCAAATAGATGAACCATCATCATTAATATTTTCTTCGTAAAGAGATCCCACCTTTTTAAATCCAAAATCACTCTTACCATTTTTCTTTAAATCAAATTTATGACCAGCGGTAATTAATATGTGAGGTGATTTATATGGTTTCTTACCAGCTTTACTTTGATATCCCTTTTGTGTAGCTAATCTAGCTCTGTTTCCAAATCTTATCGATTGACCAAATCTTCCCTCAAAAGTTATATGACCTTCAATGGGTCTTAATGGATTTATTAAAGCATTTTCCGTAAATAAATCTCCCATTCTACTACCAGCACCCCTTAACATAGATGCACCAGAAGCTATGGCTGTACTATAAGCAGTAGCAGCTGGTTTTTGTAATACCCCACTATCTACTCTATTACCAATTGTTAAATTAAATAATGCGTTATGGTTTGTCAAATTATGAACATTCAATTTGTTTGAATAATATTTGTTTCCTAAATATTCTGCACAAATAACATATTCGCCTAACAACGGATAATCTTTAATATTAGTATCCATACAATTATACCAATATAATGACATTTTAGGTCTTTCTGCTTGACTATTAACTAATCTACATTTAGCCATTCCTATATCAGATAAACGAGTATAATCAGGATGATTCTCTGATAAAATAATATCAACAACCTCACCACACTCCAACTCATAAAACTGACCTACATCTATTTCATTAGCAGGTAGTGTTTCACCCAATCTCGGCTCTGGTCTATTTGATACAGTTGATATCGGATTATTGTTATTCTTTTTACTTACCCAAGACATTAGCTACTCGCTCTTTTTGATTTATCTCTAACTTTTTTAACATCAGATTGGATGTCATCACTTCTTTTATTTAAATCTACAACTACATCATCTAAACTTTTTAATAATTGTTCCTTTTCATTCTCTGATAATAGTGAATCCTTTTCTTGACTCTTTCCTTCTACAGCAAGTAATCTTTGAACTAATGTAGCTACCTTAATTAATTGTTCATCATTCTTAACTGCTACTTCAAGATATTGAGATATAAGTGGAACTATCTGAACTACATCATTTGCTGTTTGTATATAGCTTGTTAATTCAGATATCAATAAATCTATCTGTACTTTTTTATCAGAAGAATTTTTATGTATCTCTTCCAATAAATCAGAGAACTTCTTTCCACCAAATATTTCTGGATCATTTTTCATATTAATCTCCTAATTAGATATTTGTATTCATATATAAATATCCAGAAACTAAAAAAGGGGATTTATTAAAATTAAATCCCCTCTTTATTTGTATGAAATTGGTTATCTACCTATCGAATTTTGGTGGATCTGGTGTATTACTATGATAACTTTGTTGTAATTTAGCATAATGTTTTTTAAGAACATTAATAACTTTTGTGATATGTTGTGTTTTATATCCAGTCATTTCTCTTATCAAAACATATAATGCCTTTTTATTAAAGTTTTCAATTATATCTCTTCGTCTGAAAAGTTCTAATACAGCATCAGCTATTTGAATATCCCTCTTCTTCCTAAAAATAGTTGTCAATTGAGTTTCCAAACTTGGTACTAATGTAGCTACAAAATCTTTTAACTCATCTTGTTGACTTTCATCTTCACTCTTCTGTGCCATATTTCTTTTAAAAGCTTCTGCATCTAATTTCATATGAGATTTATATTTCTTATAATTGTTGTTATTATTCAATATCAACCAATTCTTCGCTACAATACTAAAATAAGAAAATGCTCTACCTTTATCAGGTTGATATTTTTTCATATTTATTACAAGAAAAGCTACAACCTCCATTTGAACATCAGTAGATGGATAATCAAAATGATAAAATTTAAATGTATGAATTAAATTTTCAGCTAATTTCATAAAAGCTGCATGAATCTCTTCTTGATATATTTTATTTCTTTTTGCAATATTTTTTTCATTATTATATCTTATAACTGCTTCTTGAACAGGTGTTCCAAAATACACCTTACTTTTCTTTTTTCTTTTTCTTTTAACCTTTGGTGGTGTTAAATCTTCTTTTGTCAACTGAATTGATTCTGATGCTGTGTTACTCATTATCTGTTTCTCCTTGTCCTATTAAGTTAGCAATACTCTGTTGTAATTCTTTTATATATCCAAAAAAGAATCCTATCTCATCATCAGCTTCAAACGAACCTCTAGTATCCAATTCCTTTAATTTCATTGAAGCTTCTTCTATCTGTTCACCTGCATTATTAATGAAGGCTTCATAAAACTCAACCCTCTCTTCTAATGCTTCTACTTTTCTTGTTAGATTTATAATAACATAAAAAAATATTATACATATAAATCCAAGTATTATTTCTAATATCATTATTCTATATCCTCTATATCAAATCTTGAATTACACTTAACACAATAAAATATTTGAATTGGAACTACACTAACTTGACCATTAGGTGATACTAAAGCTGATAGTCTTTTTAGTTCCACACCAGAAGAAAAAATTTCACCACCACAATTTCTTTCTATACCTCTTTGTAAATCTACTATCTTACTTTCACATTTTAATGGTGTAGCTTTTGACAAATCTATATTCATTTGTGGTTGTTGTTGTTGATTCTTCAATTGTTCTTTAATTTGACTTTCTGTTCTCATTATTGTTTCTCCCCAAACAACTCCTTAAAGGCATCCATATTTTTACTTGGTTCTTGCGCTTTAAGAGGTGTTCTCTTTTTTGTGGTACTCTTTTTCGTTGATGATAGTGATTGAGATTGATTCTCATTCTCACTACCCCTATACTTCCAATTCTGATATTCAATCCTTGAAGCCATCATATCAGCTTGGTGTAAAACATGTGGAAGGATAGAACGAAGTTCCCAATCAGGATTATAACTCATAAAATATTTCTTATTAGCTTCATCATACAATCCATCTGTTAATCTCATACCAATCATTTCTTTATCTGTAACCTTAATACCATAATGTTGTAATAACCACAATCCTCTATCGGGTACTGACATATATTGTAGTTTTGGATTATGAGTATATAATTCACCTCTATTCAATCTATGCCATTCAGATTTCTGTGGTATGTAGTAATCATTTTCTAAATCACCAACCTTACCCAAGTCGTGATGCATAGCTGAAAATATAAGTTCTTCTTTTGTATAA
>MDSZ01161576.1_pt1 | contig 13322 bp, 9 predicted proteins | sample 811201 | NCBI WGS metagenome assembly MDSZ01 (sample SAMN05326647, study PRJNA326480) | marine metagenome | isolation source: seawater | place: Indian Ocean: North | collected 2010
AAGGAAGTGAATACTTTAGAAAGAAGGCTTGCTGAATATGTTGGTTGTAAGTATTGTCTTACTGTTGCCAATGGAACTGATGCACTGCACATTGCTGAATTGGCGATTGGGATTGATCAAAAGTGCAATGTGATTTTGCCGTCTTATACTTGGGTGTCAACAGCAGAAACGGTAGAAATGCTTGGTGCTGAAATTAGGTTCGCTGATATTAACAAAGATACTTTCAACATTGATCCTGAACATGTAAAACAACTTATAGACATTAAAACAAAACTGATTATCGGCGTATCAATCTTTGGGCAAACCTGTGAGCTAGAAGAATTGCAAAAAATTGCAGATGATGAAGAGATAATTTTTTTAGAAGATGGCGCTCAAAGTTTTGGCGCTATGATTGGGAACATTAGATCTTGTTCATACGCAGATATTTCTACAACTAGTTTTTTTCCATCAAAACCCCTTGGGTGCTATGGGGATGGAGGAGCTATTTTTACGAATAATATTGATGTTTATAATCAATGTAAATTATTGGCAAGACATGGGCAAGATGATAAAAAAGTTTTTCAAATAGCTGGCTTTAATAGCAGGTTGGATGAGATCCAGGCAGCTGTTTTGAATGTAAAATTAGATTATTTAGATCAAGAGATTCAACTTAGGCAAGATGTTGCTAGCGAATATAAAAATAAATTTTCGGAATATGTTTCTGATATTAAAACCCCGTACATTGATCAAAATATGGTCTCTGCATATGCCCAGTACACTATTCAATTTACTAATGATGCATTGCCAGAATTTGTAAAAAAATATTTGCATGAGGCTGGTATTCCATCTGTCACCTATTACACTCCTCCAGTTCATATGCATCCAGCATATTCAAAGCATTCTTCCTCCCTTAATGTAACCGAAAAGTTGAGCAAAAGAACTCTAAGCCTTCCTTTTCATCCCTTCATGACCTCAGAGGAAATCGGAATAGTTTCTTCAGCAGTTATTCGGGCTGTAGAGGTTTTTGCTGAATAAATATATCCCAACACTTATTTAGTTTAAAATAGCTAAATAATATGACCGATTCTATTTTTATTCATCCCTCAGCAGAAGTATCTGAGGAAGCAACTATTGGTAATGGCACAAGGATTTGGCATCAAGCCCAAGTAATGCCTGGCGCAAGTATTGGTGAAAATTGTAACTTAGGTAAGGGAGTATATATAGACTCAAACGTTTCAATTGGAAGTGGGGTAAAAATTCAAAATGGTGTTTCTGTTTTTCGTGGAGTCACAATAGAATCTGATTGTTTTGTTGGGCCTCATGCAGTTTTTACCAACGATTTAATTCCTCGAGCCTTCAATACTAACTTCACTGTAACAGAGACCTTAGTTTGTAAAGGCGCTTCTGTTGGTGCAAATGCAACAATTGTTTGCGGTGTCACTTTAGGAAAGTACTGTATGATTGCTGCTGGCAGCCTAGTTACGAAGGACATCGAAGCATATTCATTGGTAATAGGCTCTCCTGCAATTCATTATAGTTACATATGTAAATGCGGCATGAAGATTAAAGACGGTAAAACTAAGTCATGTCCATCATGTTCATAGAAATATATTTTTTAGGATAGATAGGTATGTGTGGTATTTCAGGAATAATGTATACGCACGCGAATCAACAAATTTCATCTATCAGCAAGTTAATGAATCAGCAGTTAACTCATCGTGGCCCAGATGCTAGCGGTCACTGGGTAGCGGCCAACAATAAGGTGGCATTAGCTCATAGAAGACTATCAATTCTAGGACTAGGCGTTGATGGAAATCAGCCTATGTTTTCAAAGTGTGGAAGGTTTGTAGTAGTTTTTAATGGCGAGATTTATAATTTTCAGGATATTAAAAAAAAATTACAATTAGAAGGTCTAAATAGCGGATCAGATACAGAAGTTCTCATTGAGGCCATTTCAAAAATAGGCATTGCTAAAACCTTAGCCATTGTAAATGGGATGTTTGCTTTTGCTATTTGGGATAAAAAAAAATTATGTATGACTTTGGCTAGGGATAGAATGGGCGAGAAGCCACTCTATTACAGTATTCAAAATAATTCATTAATCTTTGCATCTGAATTAAAATCTTTGACCAAAGCAAGTGGGTTTGAGTTTGAAATTTGTGCGAATGCATTAAATCTATATTTTGAACACGGCTATATACCTGGGCCACAATCTATTTATAAAAGAGTTAAAAAATTACCTCCTGGTCATATTATTGAATTTTCTCAAGAGAATTTAATGCATTCAGGTATTACTGCGCAGTCAAAATCTTTCTGGGAGCTAAGAGATTCGCTCGATTTAACAAAAAGAGATTTTTACAAGAAAAACCCACATGAGGCCATTAAAGATTTAAGCTCTCTTTTAGAGCAATCAGTAAAGAATCAAATGATTTCTGATGTTCCAATAGGTTCCTTTTTATCTGGAGGAATTGATTCGTCTCTGATCTCAGCTTTGATGCAGAAAAACTCCATAGATCCAATTAATACTTTTTCAATTGGATTTCATGATAAAAGCTTTAATGAAGCTCACTACGCTAAAGAAGTTGCAAATTTCCTTGGTACTAATCATGTTGAACACTATGTATCTGCTGATGAGGCATTTGGAGTTATCCCAGATTTGGACCAAATATATGATGAGCCGTTTGCAGATCCGTCACAAATTCCTACATTCCTTGTTTCTAAAATAGCAAAACAAAATGTTACCGTTGCCCTATCAGGCGATGGAGGTGATGAGTTATTTGGAGGCTACAATAGACATGCATTTTTAAAAATGTGGGAATCTTTTGAAGCTTTTCCATATCGAGTTCGTCAACTAACAGGAAAATTACTGAATGCAGGACAAAAAATGAAATTGTTTGATGCTTTAGAGAGCTTAAATTTTATAAAATTTTTGCCAAAAAATTTAAATGATAAGGTTGCTAAAGTTTCAAATAGATTAATTGATATTCGTGACTCTCACGAATTAATTAGAAGTTTGTCAAAGATTGACAGCATACATAGTTCAGTTATTAATGAAAATTTAATTTCCGAGAATTTAGAAATATTCCATAATTTTGAAACCTATCAAGGTTCTTTGATGGAGAAAATGACATATTTGGATGCAATGAAATATTTGCCCGATGATATCTTGGTAAAGGTGGATAGAGCATCTATGGCAAATAGTCTTGAGACTAGAGCTCCTTTCCTCGACTATAAATTAGTAGAGTTTGCATTTGGATTGCCAGAAAATCTAAAAATTAATAATGGAAGCACCAAGTGGATTTTAAGACAAGCTTTGTTTGACATCGTCCCAAAAGAGCTTATCGAGAGACCTAAGATGGGTTTTGGTGTCCCTGTTGGTTCATGGATCAATGGACCATTAAAAGATTGGGCAAACTCCTTGCTAACTGAAGAGAAGTTAAACAGAGAAGGGCTGTTGAATACAAAATTAATTCGAGACCGATGGTTGGCTCATCAAGAAGGAATTGCTAACTGGGATTCATTTTTGTGGAGCGTCCTTATGTTTATGTTATGGATGGATGGTCGATAAATGACTCTTTATGCACTAGTTTTTCTTTTTCCAGCATTAATGGCAATAGCGAATATTAAGCTAAACTCTCCGTTGTCAAAATTGTATTTTTATTTATATTGTTTTGCTCTGATTGTTTTTGTTGGTCTGAGATTTGAAAATGGAGTTGATTGGTGGAATTATCTAATATTTCAAAGTGGTTACGAAGACATACCTTTTAAAGATATATTTAATGATCAGGATCCTGGATACGGAGTACTTAACTGGCTTAGCTATAAATTATTTGATGGAAGTATATTCTTTGTTAACTTTGTTTCCGCGGCTTTTTTTATAACTGGTCTAGCAATTTTCTCTAGGGCAATGCCATCTCCGTGGTTAGCATTAGCGATTTCAGTATCATTTTTAGTAATAGTCATGGGTATGAATTATACCCGTCAAAGTGCTGCTCTGGGCTTTGGTTTGATTGCACTCACTTCTCTTTTTAAACAAAAAAATGTGATGTTTTTTGTTTACATGGTTTTGGCTATCAGTTTCCATAAAAGCGCAATAGTTTTATTGCCACTTGCTTTATTTGGATTGAAAAGTAGGCTCATAATTTTTGTAGCAATAATACTGATGGCGCCATTTCTATATTATGCATTTATAAGCGCTTATATAGATGCAATGCTTGATTTATATCTTGGCTCCGGAGGTATGGATTCCAGTGGAGCCTTTGTTCGAGTTGCATTAAATTTTGTTGCATCAATTTTTTATCTTTTGTATAGAAAAGAATTGAATCTGCCACCCTACATACAAACAATTTTTGATGCTATGGCTGCTATAAATTCTTTGCTGTTTTTAATGTTATTTGTATTTCCATCAACTACTATTATTGACCGCTTTGCTTTATTTTTTACTCCCATGCAAATATTTATGTTTTCCGCATTACCTTATATTTTTAAACCATTCCCATTATCAGCGTTTATCATTTTGATTGTATATGGAGCGCAACTATTCATATGGCTATCATTTTCAGTCTATGCTCCATTGTGGATACCTTATAATTTTTGGATTTTTTAGAAGTGGAGACAAAGAAGAAAATTATCTTATCCATTAATACGGTATGGAATGTAGTAAATTTTAGAGCGACACTTATTCAATTTTTACAGAATAAAAATTATGAAGTTTTTGTTTTAGCTCAATCCGATGACTATGATCAAGAATTATCTTTGTTGAATGTCCACTTCATTTCCTTGCCAATTAATAGCCAGAAACTTTCTATATTCAATGACCTCAAATTACTGCTGATATACATTTGGTATTTCTACAAAATTAAACCAGATACTTATTTAGGCTACACTATTAAACCTAATATTTATGGCTCAATTGCTGCCAACATCTTCAATATTCCAATAGTAAATAATATTAATGGTCTCGGGAAAGCTTTTAGTTTTAAAGGACTGCTTTCTAGCTTTGCAAGATATGCATATAAATTTGCTTTAAAGAATTCTAAAACCATTTTTTTTCAAAACCAAGAAGATAGAGATTTTTTTATATCCAAGCGAATTGCTAATGATTTAAATGCCCGTTTGCTACCTGGTTCTGGAGTAGACTTAGACGCATTTAATGAGGATTTATTCGATAAGCATCCCAATCAATCTTTTACCTTTATCCTTATTGCTAGATTGCTCAAAGAGAAAGGTATTTTTGAATATATTCAAGCTGCTCGATTAACACTTAAAGACTTTCCTGATACTAGTTTCCTTTTAATGGGAATAATTGATGAAAATAATCCATCTTCTCTTTCTGCAGATCAAATTCATGATTGGCAGGAGGAGGGTATTATTGATTTTTTAGGTGCCAAGGATGATGTTCGACCATATATTGCGCAAGCTGATTGTGTTGTCCTTCCCTCATATTATAATGAAGGAACTCCAAAGTGTTTGTTAGAGGCAGCATCAATGAGCAAGCCTATAATTACTACTGATTGGAAAGGCTGCAGAGATACAGTAGATCATGGAGTAAATGGACTGCTATGCAAACCAAGAGATGTGCAAGATTTACATGCATGCTTCAATAAGATGATAAATATGAGCGAAATAGATATTCAGAAATTCAAAATTTTTAGTAGAGAAAAAGCTAAAATGTTCGATGAAAAAATTGTTTTTAAGAAATACTTAGAATCTATTGAGGCAAATATATGATCTTTATTTTTGGTGCAGGTTATGTGGGGTATTCATTAGCTTTGCTACTTGCTCAAAATAATCAAGTTACTATTTGTGATACAGATCCAGCAAAAGTTCAAAAAATCAATGCCCAAGAATCACCCATTGAAGAAGAGCTAGAATTTAAAGTCTTAATTTCTTCCTGCAAGTTCCCAATTAAAGCTTCAACTAATTTTTCTAAATATATTAAAAAGGCATCCATGGTTGTTATTGCAGTTCCTACTGACTTTGATGCTGCTACTCAACATTTTGACACTAGCATAGTAGAACTTTGTATCAATCAGACAATTACAAACACACAAAATATTCCAATTTTTATTAAGTCTACTGTCCCTGTAGGTTTCACAAAAACTATTTCAGATAAACACAATTCAAATCATATATTCTTTTCTCCTGAATTTCTGAGAGAGGGGAAATCTATATTTGATCATATTAACCCCTCAAGGATCATAATTGGGGGCCCCAAGAATGATCAATCTATTATTTTTGCAAATTATTTACTTGAGATTGCAGAAAAAAGTGATATACCTTTGCTTTATACTAGCTCTTCAGAGGCAGAGGCAATCAAATTATTTTCAAATACTTACCTTGCAATGAGAGTTGCATTTTTTAATGAGCTTGATACTTATGCAGATATTTTTTCGTTAAGCTCGCAAGAAATCATTAAGGGCGTTTGCTTGGACCCAAGAATAGGTGAGGGTTATAATAACCCATCATTTGGTTATGGGGGTTACTGCTTGCCAAAAGATACTAAACAACTTCTTGCAAATTACAAATTAGTTCCACAAAATATCATCCAAGCAATAGTAGACTCTAATACTACAAGAAAAGATCACATTGCTAATCAAATTATTAAGCTAAATCCGAAGGTGGTTGGAGTCTATAGGTTGGTCATGAAGAAAAACTCACAGAACTTTAGGGTGTCGAGTATTCAGGGAATTATGAAACGCCTTAAAGCAAAAGGGATAGAGGTTATTTTATATGAGCCGCTATTACAAGAGCCCTTATTCTTTAATTCAAAAGTTATTAGTAATTTTGGTGAATTTGTTCAAGATTCAAATATCATTCTTGCAAACCGGATGGATGATGAGCTTATTCCTTATCAGGACAAGGTTTACACAAAAGATTTATTTGGCAAAGATTGAGGCTAATATTGCCGTTGAAGGCTTTTGAATTATTAATTTTTTATATCCCTGTAGTAGCAAAGATGATAAAATTAACTAAAAATTGCCCAATTCTTTATGCGTAAAACTTATCTTGCCTTATTACTTTCTGCAACATTTGCAGCTCCGATTTCTTCTCAGGTCATACCCGACGAAGATTTTTTAGCCAGCTTAAGTGAGGAGGTCGGTAGAGATTTAAATGCAGAAAATGAAAATCGTTTTCCGAAGGCTGGCGAAATTGCAAAGCTTCATAGATATGAGACATCTATAGATAGCAATAGAAAAGCTTTAGATGAGCTTCAATTAAAAATTGATGATTTACGTAATAAACTTTCTAAAGATGAACAATCTTTTGATGTAACTTCCCCATTAAGACGTTTTGGAGATGTGATTTTTAGCTCTATTCAATCATCTTTCATGCCAATTAATCTTCCTAACCTTGATCCAAATTATATTCTTGATTATGGCGATATTCTTCGAGTCCAGATCACAGGAAAAATGGCTTCAGACTTAAAGGTTGATGTTAACAGAGATGGATCTATATCTATTAAAACTGTGGGTAAGGTTTATGTTGCTGGATTAAGTTTGGATGAAGCATCTAAGGTAGTTGCCACTAAAGTTAAAAGCTATATTTTAGGCACAGACGCTGCTGTTTCTTTAGTGAATATTCGTGATATCCAGGTGCTTTTATTGGGGGCTGTTAAATCTCCAGGAGTTTACACGGTGTCTGGAAACTCTAATGCGCTCCATGTTCTTAATGCTGCTGGTGGAATTGCAGATCATGGATCATTCAGAGATATCAAAGTTAGTAGAGACAACAAGGTAATCAATAACATTGATCTATATGATATTTTTATATTTGGAAAAAATACTTCGCTTCCAAGACTACGCTCTGGTGATGTCATATTTGTGAAACCAAAAAATGGAGAAGTCGCTATATCTGGTGGTGTTAGTAACCCTATGATCTATGAGGTTCTTGAAAATGAAACTATTGCTGACGTAGTAAATTTTGCAGGCGGCTTTTCTAAGACTGATATAAGTGATCCTAGGATTATAGTTACGAATAGAGCCAATAATTCTAATATGAATAAGTCATATGAAACGCTTCTGACCAAAGATTTATCTCAACGTCTTGCAAAAGACAATGACAATATTTTTATACCATTTTATAGGCAGGATTTTATCCCAAGTAAGTCAGTGACAATTTCAGGCATGGTGAAATATCCTGGTACGTACTATATAGACGAGGGAGACAGACTTTCAAAGCTTATTGATTTAGCGGGAGGCATAAAAGACAATGCTTATACTTTTGCTGGCACTTTATTAAGACAATCCACTAAAGAAGTTCAGGAGTCGTTTTATAAAAAAACTTACCAAGATACTATTACTTTTTTGGCAGCCAATCTCGGAAACCAAACAACAGGTTTGTATAACGCTTCATCAGATGGCGCTTTAAAAATTATTTTAGAAGAATTGAGATCACGAGAACCAACTGGAAGGGTGATTGCAGAGTTCGATCCTTATATATTAAAAAATGATCCTAGCAGAGATACTTTATTAGAGCATGGAGACAAAGTTAACATTCCTGCATTCACAGATTATATTTTTCTGCTTGGTGATTTCAAAAATCCTGGCGTTCATAAATATAAAAGCTCATTGTCAGTATCTGATTATGTAGAAAGAGCTGGGGGTTTTTCAAAATTTAGTGATAAATCTATTCTTATTATCGATCCTAATGGTGTTTCTCAGGAAGTCAAACCTGCATTTTTTGGAAAATATATTAGTGATCATGAGCTATATCCTGGTTCAGTAATCTTGGCTACTAGAGAAGTTGGAAAGGTCAGAGGCTTAAATTATGCAACCACAGTTGCTCCAGTAATTAGCAGCTTAGCTATTTCTCTTGCCTCACTTAACTCAATTGTAGATAATTAAGATTCTTTCAGTGCTTAGAACTAGATATAGTTTTATTTTACGATCTAGTGCGCTTTTGCTGTTCTTGCTAGTATCTTTTGATGTTAAATCTGCATTAGATGACTATATCTATCCAAAAAGTTCTCCAAGTTACTCTAATTATGGAACAATAGGCTTAATTCAAATGCCAACCGCAAGATCTCTTTCTGAGGGGTCAGTTGCATTTTCTTGGACAGACAATAAACCATATCAACGTGGCTCCATTTTGGCTTATCCATTTAGCTGGCTAGAAGCCTCATATCAATATACTGACATGGAAAACGCCCTATATAGTAATGTTGAAGCGTTCAGTGGAGACCAAACATATAAAGATAAAAGCTTTGATGCTAAGTTTATTATTATGAAAGAGACCAGAAATCTACCAGCAGTGGCTGTTGGATTTAGAGATCTCGCAGGTTCTGGTTATTTTTCATCAGAATATATAGTTGCAACAAAAAAAATTAAAAATATTGATTATACCTTTGGTTTAGGCTGGGGATATTTAGGAGAGGATTATGGTAATCCTTTTATAAGAATTGATGAAAGTTTTAGGGAAAGAACCTTAAAAAGTGATACTGCTGGAGGAGAGTTTAATCCAGGTTCTTATTTTAGTGGTCCAATGGGAGCTTTTGCAGGTATAGAAGTATATCTTCCTAATTTAAAGGGATTAAGATTTAAGCTTGAGTATGACGCAACTAATTATGACGAAGAGGGTTTTTCAGATCCGTCCAACCCCTTTTTTCTTTATGATATTGATCCCCAAGAAACTAAAATTAATTACGGTTTTGTATACCCTGTAAATGATAGTTTTAGAGTGAAATTAGGCTATACAAAGGGAAATACTCTAAGTTTTGGCTTTTCCCTAAAGGCCAATTTTGCAAAAAAAGATGCGATCATTAAGATGAATGATCCATATGTTTCAACTCCTGATGCAGATGCATGGAAAGAAAAAGCTGAAGAAAGAGCTTTATACGCTTACCGTATTGCGCTTGATAGATTAGGAAGAAAAAGGTTTTATTTGCAACGTGCAAGCATGAATGACGATCAAACAGAGATTGAAATTGCTTACACTCAATCTAAATATATTAGTGCTGGAAGAGCTACCGGAAGAATATTAAGGACCTTGGATGAGGTCATGCCCAATAGTATCGAAACTATTAAATTAACAAATTTAAATGGAAACATTGCCACGACTTCAATAGAAATTCCTAGGGCATCAATATCTCGTTATGAACCAGGAAATAATACTGAGCTTCTAAAAAGAGAGGTTAAATTTACTGAAAAAGCATACAGACCAGAAACATACAAGTATAGACCCGATGACAATTTACCAAAAAACCTTTGGAAAATATCGCCTGCAGTTCGATCACAGGTTGGTGGGCCAGACGGGTTTTATTTTGGGGAGCTAGCGCTAGCTTATCATTCTGAGCTTATATTGAAAAAAGGATTTAATATTGCAACTGTTGCCACTGTAGGCTTATATGACACTTTTGGAGAACTCAGGCAAGCATCAGATAGTATTTTACCTCATGTCAGAACTGATATTGTTCAGTATCTTCAGTCTAGTAGAAAAGGCCATATTCGTCATTCTGCCTTTAATTGGTTTTTTCAGCCTAGTAAAAATTTATATACTAAAATATCTGGAGGCATCCTCGAAGAAATGTTTGTAGGGATTGGAGGAGAAATTTTACATAGAGATACTTTTTCAAATTTTGCAATTGGTGCTGAATTGTGGCGCATTCAACAAAGAGATTATCGTATGCTTTTCCAGCTTAGAGATTACAAGACAACAACCGGTCACATCAATCTATATTATGAAGAACCCAGATCTAAGCTCATCTTAGCTTTAAAAGGTGGAAGATTTATGGCTGGGGATTCAGGCATAAATATTGATGTATCAAGAAAATGGCCATCCGGTTTGAGAATGGGGATATTTGCGAGTCGAACTGATATTTCTAAACAAGAATTTGGGGAGGGAAGTTTTGATAAAGGCTTTTATTTTAATATACCTATTGAGGCTCTTTTTGGTACTTTTCAAAGAGGAATGACCCCATTTGGTTTGCGGCCTATTACAAGAGATGGTGCTGCAGTTCTCAACCATCAATTTAAATTATGGGGAATCACTGATTGGAAATCTGCTGAGACTATGTTTGAAACTTGGGAAGATTTTTATGATTAAGTTTGCAGTTTCTATGATCTTTTTAGGTCTGATTTCCTCATGCTCAGGGATATCTTATAAACAAGTTTTCCCATTAATTAAAGCAGCTACTATTGGCTCACCAGACCTAATTATTACTAAAGAGTTTGCTGAGTCTCAAGAATTTTCTTTTATTAAAGCTCGCTTTGGCAAGGGTCCCGGAGTAATTATGGTATTGGTAGATGTAGATGATTCTAATATATATCAATGGGTATCTGCTGATGGAGAAATATTGTACACCCTTAATGGAAAAGTTATAAAGTCATCCGGTCTGCCACACAATATTAGCTATTTAAGAAATATTAGCCCAGGATTTAACTCTCAGGTTGGATTCGATACCACATTGCGATTGATGGACCCTGATGCTTACGTTACTAATAATCTTATATCTATAAGTGAAGAGGTTGAAATGCTTGATCTTTTAAGTCTCACTAAGGTAAAAAAATATATTATCAAGTCCACTATTAATGAATTAAACTGGTCTAGAGAAAATATTTATTATGTTGATTTGAAAACGAATAATGTTCTCAAGACCACTCAATACTTACACCCTAACCTCCCAAAACTTGATATAGAATTTTACTTAAAGTTTTAGATTGTTAAACCAGAGACTTATTATCCAACTTAATAAATAGATATAAACTCCTAAGGCCTCTTATCTTGCTTGGAACATAGTAGCTCCAATCTCCTGCATACAAACCCAATTACCCTAATTCTTTTTTCTATAGATTCAATAAGTGTCCTTATCTCAAGATCATCGTCTTGTTTATCAGCTTTATCAACCAGGAATCTATAAAATTTCTATAACTCCTCTAGGCATAATTAGCTTTTCGTTTTAGCGATAGTCTGATTCTTTTTCGTTTACAGCTCGATAAACCAATACAAGAATTAAAATTGACAGTGTTATTGCTTTTGAGATCTTAGATTGGTGATTTGTGCTGATAGTCCTAAATTAATGGTTAATAGGAAATACAGCTAATTAAAGCTAGGATTAGGTTATTCAATACAAAAAAAAGGGATGCTAATGCATCCCTTTAAAATAGGCTAATATTTAGTTATTACGGAGTTGCGCTTGTTGCAGTAGTTACAACATTAACGCCTGTGTCAACATCAGCTTGAACACCGTCTACATCCATTACTTCATCGACGATTGTATCAAAATCAGCATCAACAATTCCTTTAGTTGGTCCGTCACCTTCAACAGAAAAGTCCTTGCTGCCAAAGATTTCGAAAGATCCATCTACATCGGCATCTGCATCGATATCCATATCCATTGTAATGAATCCAGTATCGTAATCAGCATCTGCATCTGCAGTAACGTTATCGTATTCAAGAGCGCCTGCTCCAGTATCAGTGGTAGTGGTAGTAGCAGTACTAATCATAGCAGTAGTATTGGTATTAGCAGTAGTACTTGTATTAGTGTTAATAGCTCTATTGAGGTTAGCATTCGTAGTGAAAGTAGTATTAGTAGTAGTACTTATAGCACGGTTACGAGTTGTCTCAGTTGTAGTGTTAGTTGTTGTATTAACAGTCTGATTCTCAATAATAGTGTCATCCTGAGTTACATCTACAATATAAGTTGGTGCAGGTGTAGGTGCAGGTGTAGGTGCAGGAGTCGGTGCAGGTGTAGGTGCAGGAGTCGGTGCAGGAGTCGGTGCAGGAGTCGGTGCAGGAGTCGGTGCAGGTGCAGCACCTCCGCCACCGCCTGAATCAGCCACTGCTGCTATTGCTGCTGCTGCTGCTACCGCAGCTGCTATAGCTCCAGCGCTTAGTGAGCCTTCTGCTGCTGATTTTGCAGCTTCATCTGAGCCAGCCGCTTTAGGGCTGTCACTATCTTGTGCATAGGCGTTATTAGTAAAGCCAAATAGGCCTGCAATAAACGCTAGCGTTAGATTTAATTTCGATTTTAATTTAGCCATTTTTATTATTCTCCTATTATGGAATATTCAAACATTGTAATACATATCTCTAATACAAAACAATATTTATTAAAATTGTTTTAAATTATTGATATGAATAGTGCATTTTGAAGGTTTTTTTCAAAAGATCAAGTTTTATTTGTATTTTTCCTGCACTTAATTTCAAAAGATATTTTATTAAAGTAACATACTAATATCTCAATCAGTAGAATAAGTTTAGTTCAGAAAGTAATAATTGATTAAATTTTAAAAAGTTAAATACAATCTCATCTAATTGAGATATTTTTTCGGGATGTAGCGCAGCCTGGTAGCGCACCTCGCTGGGGGTGAGGTGGTCGTCGGTTCAAATCCGGCCATCCCGAC
>MDSZ01148251.1_pt1 | contig 13320 bp, 13 predicted proteins | sample 811201 | NCBI WGS metagenome assembly MDSZ01 (sample SAMN05326647, study PRJNA326480) | marine metagenome | isolation source: seawater | place: Indian Ocean: North | collected 2010
GTTGACGGTAACGGTGACGCAAATAACGTAACAGTAATAGGTGGTCAATATTTTACTGATAAGTTAGATCACGTTGACGGAACATTAACAGGAAATTCATTTCTTTCAGCAGACTCAAACTTAGCCATAGACGCATTAAACGTAGGTAATTCTTTATCAACAGGTGGAACAATAAAATTTAATGAAGGTACAAATAACGGTACAAACTTCATAGGTATAAAAGCACCAAACTCTATAACTACATCTCAAACTTTTGTATTACCAGATGGTGATGGTTCAGCAGGACAATTTTTAAAAACAGACGGTTCAGGTAATTTAGATTTTGCAACTGTAAATCAATTTATAGATTTAGCTGGTGACTCAGGAACAGACACTTATAATACTGCTGAAACACTTACATTTTCTGGTGGTTCTGGTATGTCAACTGCTATTACAGACAATACAGTTACAATAAATGCCTCAGCATTAACAAATTCAAACTTATCAGGTAGTGCAGCTATTTCAAATGCTAATTTAGCAAATCCTACAACTACTTTAGGTTCATCTACATTAACACTAGGTGCAACTACAACTGATATTGCAGGTTTAACTTCTTTAGTTGTTGATAGTGTAACTTTAGATGGTTCAACTCTTTCAACAGGTGCTAGTAATACAAGTATTACATTGTCACCACACGGAACAGGTACAGTTGTTGTACCTTCAGGTTATGAGGACAGATCAGGTTTTGGTGATACATCATTAGCAAACAAAGCATATGTTGACCAAGTTGCACAAGGTTTAGATACTAAACCATCTGTTAGAGTTGCTACAACTGCTGACTTATCAGCAACTTATTCAAACGGTACTGCTGGTGTTGGTGCAACACTAACTGCTGGCTCAAACGGTGCAATTTCAATTGACGGTGTATCATTATCAGCAAGTGATAGAGTTTTAGTTAAAGATCAATCAACAGCAGCTGAAAACGGTATCTATATTGTTTCAACAGTTGGTGACGGTTCAACTGCTTTTGTATTAACAAGAGCAACTCCTGAAGATCAACCTGCTGAATTATCAGGTGGTTCATTTGTATTTGTTGAAGAAGGTACTGACAATGGAGATAATGGATATGTGTTTACTCACACAGGCAATCCTACTTTTGGTACAACTTCTTTAGACGTAGCACAATTTTCTGGTGCAGGTCAAGTTACTGCAGGTGCAGCTTTAACTAAATCAGGTAATACTTTAAACGTAGGTGTAGATGATTCATCAATTGAAGTAAACGCAGACGCATTAAGAGTTAAGGCATTAGGTATTACTAACGCTATGTTAGCAGGTAGTATTGATGGTGCTAAAATAGAAAACTTTATATTTGCAGACGAAGGATCATCACAAGGTTCAGTTACAATAGGTGCAGCTTTAGAATTTTTAGCAGGAGAAGGTATTAATACAACTGCTGTTAACAACACATTAACAATTGCAGGCGAAGACGCAACAACTTCAAATAAAGGTGTTGCTTCATTTAGTTCAGATAACTTTACAGTTACCTCAGGTGCAGTTACAGTAACTACTGTTGATGGAGGTTCATTCTAATGGCAACAGTTATTAAACTTAAAAGATCAGAAACACCAAGTGCTGTTCCAAGTTCAGGTAATTTAGAAGCTGGCGAATTAGCAATGAACGTAACAGATGGTAAGTTTTATACTAAAACATCTGGAGGCGTTGTTAAAGAAGTAGGTGGTGGTGGATCAGTAACTTTACAAGACGCTACTGATAACTCTGCTATTACTACAAATGATATTGTTTTAAATGGTGCAGATTTAATTTTTGAAGGCGCTATAGAAAACGCTTTTGAAACAACATTAACAGTTGCAGAACCAACTGCTGATAGAACAATTACTTTACCTAATGCAACAGGCACAGTTGCAATGGATGGTGACGCATTAGCATATGGTATAGTTTTTGGATCATAAGGAATTTTAAAATATGGCAAGTTCGTTTAAAAATGCTGCTTTGACTTTGAGTGATATTGATAGTTCATCTGCTAATTTATATACTTCAGGTGGATCAGCAAAATCAGTAATACACGCATTATATATTTCTAATAAAAGTTCAACGACCGTATTAAAAGTAAATGTAAAAGTTACAGCAGATGGTGGTTCAACATTTACATTTGTAGGTAAAAGTTTAGAGGTTGATGTTAATAATACATTGGTATTAGACAAACCTATAAATTTAGAAGAAAATGACGTATTAAGAGTTTATGCTGATTCTAATATTGATAGTTCAGCAATAGAAGCAGAAGCATTTGCTAGTATTTTAGAGGTAACGTAATGGCAGTTGTAAATAAACATATTGTTAATTCTACTGGTAAAGGTGCGAATGCTTTTAGCGAAACATTCCACGGTTTAAGAAGAACAACTGAAGGATTATTATATTATAATTTAAGAGATAAAAATGTAGGTACTTTTAGTAATGATGGTGGTACAACTGAATTAGAAAATGATAATGATTATGTTGCTGTTGAAGAAGAATATTTATCTGGTGATGAAACATTTACAGGTGACGCTTCAACAACTGCTTTTACAATAGGAACAACTGGTTTATTTGCTGATAGATTAGCAGTTTTTATTAATAGAGTAAGACAAACAGCAACTACTGATTATACATTATCAGGTACAACTTTGACTTTTGTTAGGGCACCTCATAACAATGCAGAAATATTTGTTAGAAAAATTAAAAGAGAATATAAAAACGAAACTACTGATACATTTCAGCAATATCGTTTTGAAAATGGAAAGGCACATTATAAAATTAACGATGCTAAGTTAGTTAGAGTAGAAAATAAGAGAATACCGAACAATACATCTTATTTTCCATTTGAGGTAGAAGATAATTTTACAACAATTGAATCTTCATACCCAACTGCTTCAACAACTTACAGAGCTTAAAAATAGATATAAATATAGACGATTATGGCAGATTTTATACTAGGCAGATTAAAGTTTAAGTGGAGAGGTGATTGGGCAACTTCTACAGCTTACTTGATAGACGACATAGTTAAGTATGGCGGAAATACTTATGTCTGTATAGTAAATCACACTTCATCAGCCTCAACATCAGCATTTTATACAGATTTTCAATCTAGTTCATATTGGCAATTACATACTGAAGGACTTTTCTTTAAAGGTAATTGGGCAGGTTCTACATTTTATAAACTAAATGATTTAGTTAAATTTGGTGCATATCAATATAGATGTAAATTACAACACACTTCAGCTTCAACTTTTGAAATAGGTTCAAATTGGGAAGTATTTACTGAAGGACTACAATGGGAAGACAGTTACAATTCAGGTACAGAATACCAAGAAGGTGATGTAGTAACTTATGGTGGATATACTTATGTATATACTAACGTAACACCTAGTACAGGTAACACACCAACAGACAATTCGTATTGGGATGTTATAACAACAGGTTATAATAACACAGGAGATTATTCTCACGGAACATCATATAAAACTGGAGATGTAGTAAGATATGGTGGATATGTTTATGTTTCAAAAACAAATCACTCATCTCAATATCCTGCAAATACAGATGGTTCAACAAATTCAACATATTGGGATTTATTAATTAAAGGATTTGATTATCAATCTGGCGCATATAATGGCGCTACAACTTATAATATTGGTGATGTTGTAAGATATGTTTCAACTTCTTATGTAATGTTGAAAGACAGACAATCAGGCGTAACACCTGGTACAGACGGTACTGTTTGGCAAGTTATAGCACAAGGAGATACAGGTGCTGTATTGACAACAAGAGGTGATATAATAATCCAAGACGCTGCTCAAACAACTAGACTTCCTATAGGTACGGTAGGTTCAGTATTAACAACAGATGGTACTGATCCATCTTGGTCAAATGCTGAAGGTGCCAACGTAATTTATGTATCAAATTCAGGTGATGATACAAATCCAGGAACACAATTTTTACCTTACAAAACAATTGCAAAAGCATTATCAGTTGCTACTTCAGGTGATGTAGTTGACTTTGATACAATAACAGGTGGTACTGGTGGTACAGCAGGAACTTATGATATTACGCAAACAAGCACAGACGGTTCAGGTACAGGTACTCAAGCAAGAGTAGTTTTAGATGGTTCATCTACACCAACAGTAACTATTACAAATGGTGGTTCTGGTCACGCAGCTGGTGATGTAATTTCTTTTGCAGACACAAGTTCACAAATAGGTGGTGGGTCAACAATTACAATTACTGTTGTATCTGCTTCAGTAGGTGATGTAGTTTATGTTAAAAACGGAGTTTATAGAGAAACTTTACCTTTAAAAATTCCTGCTGGTGTTACAGTACAAGGTGAATCTTTAAGAGGTACTGAAGTAAGACCTGCTAGTGGCAATTCAAAACAAATTGCAACAGTTAATAGTATTGCAGGTGGTACTGGTGGTACACCAGGAACATATAATTATGTTCATCAAAGTTCATCTACACAATCTGGAAATGGTATTGTAGTTAATGTTACAACAGATGGTTCAAATCCGCCATCAGTTACAGTATATCACGGTGGATATGATTATACAGCTGCTGAAACTATAACGATTGCAGGAAGTAATTTAGGTAGTTCTTCTAATTTAACTTTTAACGTAGCAACTTTTGAAACAAATTCTGCTGCTAATATGTTCTTAATGAACAACAGTACAAACCTAGTTCAAATGTCAATGAAAGGTTTAACTGGTACACCAACTGCTGGTGGTACAAGTAAAGCTGCTGTTGTATCTTTAGATCCTGAAGGATCAATTACTACTGCTTCGCCTTATGTACAAAACTGTTCATCTATAAATGCTGGTGCGACAGGTGTTCAGATAGACGGTAATATTCATAGTGCAGGTAACAAATCAATATTAGCAAATGACTTTACACAAATAAATTCTGATGGTATTGGTGTTCACGCTCTTGCAAGAGGTCGTGGAGAGATGGTTTCTGTTTTTACTTATTATTGTGCAAAATCTTTTTACACTCAAACAGGTGGTTTCATAAGAGGATTAAACTGTTCTTCAGCATATGGGGAAATAGGTGCAGAAGCAGACGGTACTGATCCAACAGAGTCAGCAGTTAACGTACAAACACGAGGTGAAATTTTAAAATATAATTCAACAGGATTTGTAGGTTCTGCTACAGAATCAGATATTGCAGATATATTAACAACTTCAGGCACACCAGTAGCAGCTGCAATTACAGGAGTTGACTCTGGTGCAACTGCTACAATTTTTAGAGTTAACGTATCATTAGATTACTTACACATTGAAAATAGATCAGGTAACTTCACACAAGGTGAAACTGTTACGATAACTAAAGATGACAGTTCAACATTTCAAGTTACTTTAGATTCTTCAACAGGAGATAGTTCAGCTGCTCAAATAGGTCAAGTTGGACCTCTAATTGCTGTTTCATCTGGTACTACATCATTGACATCATCTGGTGTTATCAAAACTGGAACAAATATTTTATTTACAGGAGATAGCACATATTACAGAATATCTGCTGTATCTGAAGAAAATACAACTGCTGAAACTGCTTTAGTTAGATTGACTGCTAGTATAACAACTGGTAATCAAAAGGCAGATAATACAGTTTCAAATATTACAGAAAACTTTTCAAATGTTCGTTTAACTGGACACGATTTCCTAGATATAGGTACTGGTGATATTACTACTACAAATTATCCAGGTGGTCCTTCACAACCTGCAGATCAAACAGATGAAGTAAATGAAACAAATGGTGGTCGTGTTTACTTTGTTTCTTCAGACCAAAAAGGTGACTTTAGAGTAGGAGATTTATTTAGAATTGAACAGGCAACTGGTATTGCTACGTTGAACGCAGACGCCTTTGATCTTTCAGGTATTACAGAATTACAATTAGGTTCTATTGGTGCAGAATTAGGTGCTACTATTAATGAATTTAGTACAGATCAAACTTTAGGTGGTGACGCTAATACTGCTGTTCCTACTGAAAGAGCAGTAAGAGGATATTTAACAAGAGATAATGCAGGTACAGGTGCTTGGGTTCCTCCTACTGGTACAACTGCCGAAAGACCTACAGGTGATAATTTATTTACAGGTGCATTAAGATATAACTCAACATTAGTAACTTGGGAAGGTTATAACGGCACACAATGGACTGGTTTAGGTGGTGGTAATCCTTGGACTACAAAAACTAATTCAAATACAGGAGATACTGTAGCTGCAAACGACAGAATTTTTGTGGATACATCAAGTGGAACCGTAACATTAAATTTACCTGCTTCACCTCAAACAGGAGATCAAGTAAGATTTATAGATTTAGCAAGCACATTTGACACTAATAATTTTACAGTAGGTAGAAATAGTTTAAAAATTAATGGTGCAACAGCTGATTTAGTTGCTTCAACTGAGGATAGTGCATTTGGACTTGTATATACAGGTGCGACTTACGGTTGGAAATTAATAGAGGTATTATAAGAAATTATAAATAATAGAGAATTATGGCAGATACTAGAGATATTACAGGAAAAAATAGACGATTTACTGGAACAGATAGTATTAAATTACCAGAAGGTACTACTGCTCAAAGAAATGGATCGCCTTCAGCTGGAGATATAAGATTTAATACTACATTAAATCTTGCAGAATACTATACTGGAACTAACTGGAAAGCTGTTGATAGTCCTCCGACTATAACATCTGCTAGTCCTAATGATCCTGTTGATGATGGATCAACTGCCACAACAGTAACTTTAACAGGAACTTCGTTTCAATCTTCAGGTAGTACATTAAAACTTATAGGTAATGACGCTACAGAATATAGTATATCTTCATTTACTGTTGTAAGTGATACTTCAATAACTTTTTCATATACAACTGCTTTAGCAGGTGGTGGTACTAATACACCTTATCAATTTAAGTACACTAATCCATCAGGTTTAGCAGGTACATTAGCTGGTTTTGCACCTAACGTAGGACCTGTATTTGCAGTTGCTTCAGGTTCTTTAGGAACAATATCTGAAGGTGCAAACGGTTCAACTTTTACACAACCAACTGCTACAGACACAGCTGGTGGAACTTTAGTTTATTCTATATCAGATGGTGCTTTACCAACAGGAGTATCACAAGATTCAAGCACAGGTGCTTTATCTGGTACTGCTTCTGCTGCTGGTACTTACAATTTTACTGTACAAGTTACAGATGGAACAACAACTATTGAAAGACAATACAACGCAACTGTTGTAAATCCGTATATTGTTGCTACTGGTGGAACAGTATCAACATCTGGTGATTATAAAACACACATATTTACTGGTAGTGGATGCTTTGTAGTAACTAACGCAGGAACACCAGGTGGTGCTGATACAGTATCATATCTTGTTGTTGCAGGAGGTGGTTATGGTAGAGGTGCTTCAGGTGGTGGAGGCGGTGGTGGATATAGAGAAGGAGGTGTTGCTACGCAATCTCCTTGGACTGGTTCTCCATTATCAACTACAACAGGTGTGCCTTTGTCTGTAACAACTTATCCTATAACAGTAGGTGGTGGCGGTGGAACTAACGCAAACGGTGGAAATTCTGTGTTTAGCACAATTACATCTGCTGGAGGTGGTAGTTCAACAGTAGATGGTGGATCTGGTGGTGGTGCTACTAGAGATGGACCTGGGACTCAAGGTAGTGGTAATACTCCACCTGTTTCTCCACCTCAAGGTAATAACGGCGGTAATGCTCCTGTTAGCGGATGGTGTGGCGGCGGCGGAGGCGGCGGCGCTGGAGGCACTGGTGGAAACGGTGCTGGTGGTTCACAAGGTGGTGAAAGAGCAGGACCTGGTGGATCAGGAACAACAACGCATATATCTGGAAGTCCCGTAACATATGCAGGTGGTGGTGCAGCTTACTCACAACAAGGAACACACGGTTCTGCTGGACCAGGTGGTGGAGGTAGTGTTGGAAGTAGTGGTGGTTCAAACCGTGGTGGAGGCGGTGGAGGAAATGGTGCAAATGGTGGTTCTGGTTACGTTGTTATTAGATACAAATATCAATAATATATCCTGTATAAATAGTAATATAAATTAATTGGGTGCGATACTCTAATAAGAGAATTATGGTACTCATATAATAAGGAGAATAATATGGCTCATTTTGCAAAACTAGGTGTTAACGGAAAAGTAATAGCTGTACACGCCTATGATAACGATAAAATGTTAAACGCTGACGGCGTAGAAGATGAATCAGTAGCACAACAAGAGTTAGCAAGAATACACGGTTGGCCAGCTGAAATGTGGATTCAAACTTCATACAACACATCAGCTAATACACACTCATCTGGTGATAACTCAAAAGCATTTAGAGGAAACTATGCAGGTGTAGGTTTTACTTGGGATGAAGATAATAATATCTTTTGGCCTAAAAAACCACACGCAAGTTGGTCAAAGAACACATCAACTGCTTCGTGGGATGCACCTATAACTTATCCATCAATCACACAAGAAGGTTCAGACCCAATTGTTTATTTCAAAATTACTTGGGATGATACATTGTACCAATCTGATAATTCAAAAGGTTGGACTGCTACAAAATCTGACGACACAGCAGAAACACCAACAGTTTGGGATTGGAATGGATCTGCTTGGGTAAGTAGATAATCTAACTTAAATTGTGAGGTTGTTATGGAAAAGCATACGCTAACTGAATCTTTTTTTATTAAAGGTAAAATTGATAAGGTATCTTCTATTAATACTAAACTAGTTAAAAATCATATATTGCCAAATTTTTCTTTGACAAATAGATATGATGATCCACAATACTGGTTTATGAAAGATTATGTAAAGGTACCTTATCATCAACATATTCAATGGATACAAGATTATTTAAGAGATCATTATAGATTAGAATATAATTCTACTTTAATACCTACCGTTGATGGTATTAGAGGTATTGTTTTACAAACAGGTGAAACAGTAAATACACACAATAATGTAAAAGAGTGGCACTTAAATGACTCTCCAGAGATAGATTGTTTGTTAAATGTTGCAAATGGCAAAAAAACACAATCAATTGTATTTGAATATGATGATGGTAGAAATAAACATAGAAGATGGAGAGTTCCTATAGAAACAGGTGAATTTATACTTTTTTCATCTCATCTAAATAGATATATAACTATAAATGAAAATAAAGACTTTTCAGTTAATTTGTCTTTACACTTTCAATTACTTTGATAAAATTAACTAATTTATTATATGAATTTGAAAAACTATTATTATTATTTTCAATCAGCACTATCTCCTAAATTTTGTAAGGAAGTTATAGATTACGGTAAGCAACATCAAGCAGAGATGGCTGTTACAGGTGGCATTGAGCGAGATGATAAAAAGAAAGACGGTAAACTTTCTAAAAGACAAATAAACAATTTACAGAAAAAAAGAAAATCAGATGTTGTTTGGATGAATGACACTTGGATTTATAAAGAAATACATCCTTATATACACGAAGCAAACAAACAAGCAGGTTGGAATTTTCAATGGGATTTTTCTGAATCTTGTCAATTTACAAAATACGGTAAAGGACAGTTTTATGGTTGGCATTGCGATAGTTGGGAAAAACCTTATGACAAACCTGATGATCCTAATTCACACGGAAAAATAAGAAAACTGTCAGTTACAATTTCATTAAATGATCCTAGTGAATATGATGGAGGTAATTTGCAGTTTGATTTTAGAAATCAACACGATTGGGAAAGAAAAAAAAATAAAGCAGTTTATTCTTGTAAAGAAATTAGACCAAGAGGATCAATAATAGTTTTTCCTAGTTTTTGTTGGCATAGAGTAGAACCTGTAACAAGAGGCACAAGATACTCTTTAGTAATATGGAATTTAGGATGGCCTTTTAAATAACTTATATATATGAAAGAATAATATGACGGTACAAACAAAAAAAGAAGTAATGGAGACAAATTGGTATTTTAGCACGCCAGTTTATACAATTCACAAACCTGAATTTTTACTAAAAGCAACTAAAGCAACAGACAAATATATTAAAGAGTCTGTAAAAATGAATCAGGAAAAACTAAAAGAAAGAAAAAAGTTTTTAGGAAATAGTGATTATCTGAAAGTAAAAGATCACGGAATATCATATCACTCAACACCTTTAAATGGTGATCCTGAACTTAAAGAATTAGAAAAATATATTGGTGCAACATCTTGGAATTTACTTGATGAATGGGGTTACGATATGGATTTGTATAAAATGTTTTTTACCGAATTTTGGGTACAAGAATTTGCAAAAAATGGTGGTGGTCACCACGACACACACGTTCATTGGGATAATCACATATCTGGTTTTTATTTTTTAAAGTGTAGTAAAAAAACCTCATATCCTATTTTCCACGATCCTAGACACGGTGCTATGATGACTAAACTACCTCAAAAAGATAAAATAAAAATAAATCCTATGATAGATAGTTTTCATATAATACCTAGACCTGGAACTTTAGTATTTTTTCCTGCTTATGTACCACATCAATTTGCAGTTGATATGGGTGTTGAACCTTTTAGATTTATACATTTTAATTTACAAGCGGTGAGAAATATAGTAACTGATAGTGTGAAAGGATAAAATGAAATCAAATTTTAAAAAAAATCACTTTATAGTTATAAAAAATGCAATTAGTAAAGACGTTGCTAATTTTGTTTATAATTATTTTTTAATGAAAAGACAAGTAGCAAGAACATTATTTGACGATAGATTTATCTCACCATTTACGACAGAATGGGGTGTATGGAATGATGAACAAGTGCCAGAAACATATTCACATTATGGAGATGTTGCAATGGAAACTTTATTACTTCTTACTCAACCTAAAATGGAAGAGCAAACAGGTCTTAAATTAAATCCTACTTATTCATATGCAAGAATTTATAAAAAAGGTGATATTTTAAAAAGACATAAAGATAGATTTAGTTGTGAAATATCTACGACTATGAATTTAGGTGGTGATGAGTGGCCTATATTTTTAGAAGCAAAGAAGAATGTAGGAATACCTGAGGATGGGTTTCCTTCTGAAACTAAAAATAAAGGTACAAAGGTTGTTTTAAAACCTGGTGATATGTTGGTGTATAAAGGTATGATATTAGAACATTGGAGAGAAACATTTTTAGGTGATGATTGCGCTCAGGTTTTTTTACACTATAACAATAAAAATTCAAAAGACGCAGATAAAAATATATTTGATAAAAGAAAACATTTAGGATTGCCTTCTTGGTATAAAGGAAACGTATGATAGAAAATATAATGTTCTCAATTAATTATTGGTCTCTACCAACAATTAATTTTAAAGATAAAAAAACACAATTATTAAAATTAGTAAAAAGTTTTCCAGAAAAAAAACACGGACTGCAAACTTTTTATACAAATAGACAAGCTGCAAGAGTAGGTTTTAAAGAAGCGTTTGCTAATATTATGAGTGAAGAATTACAATTGTTTACTAATAAAATTAAAAAAAATTTAATAATAGAAGATATTTGGTCTGTATCTTATAAGTCAGGTGATTATCACACAACGCATAATCACGGTTCAACAGGTCTAACTGGATTATTATATTTACAAATGGATAAGGAAAATGCAAATACAACTTACATTCAACCTTGGAATAATTTTGAAAATGATACAACAACTTATTATCAAATGCCAGCATCTGAAGGATTATTAACTATTGTTCCTAAATTTGTAAATCATTTTACTCAACCAAGTAAATCTAAAAAATTAAAAAGAATTATATCTTTTGATATGAAATTTGCAGATGTATGATATTAAAGATTTAGTTTGGGAAGAACATAAAAATGCTGAAAGACAAGAGTTTGTAAAAACCTTAATGTCAGGTACGATAGATAAGGATTTATATGCTATCTATCTATATAATCAATTGCAATGTTACGCTGAATTAGAAAAATGGGGTCATCATAACGGTTTGTTTAGACACACTTCTAATTTACCTAGAGCAGAAAATCTACATAGAGATTTTAAAAAATTATGGACAAAAGAAGAAAAACCTATAATTACACAAAGCACTAAAGAATATGTTGAACATATTAAAACAATAAAAGACGATCCTGAAAAATTATATGCACACGTTTATGTCAGACATATGGGTGATTTATCTGGTGGACAAATGATTTCTAAAAAAGTACCTGTCAAAAGATATTATGATTTTGGTACTAATGCCATAGAATATAGAAGACTTGTTAAAGAAACAATAAATAATTATTTAGGTGCCTATGAAAAAAATGTAGTGCCTGAAGCTAAGTTATGTTTCAATTTTGCAACTAGATTATTTAAAGAAATGAATGAACTAAATGAGTTTAAAAATAATTGATAATTTTTTAGATGAAGAATATTTTAAATCTTTAAATAAAATATTTTTATTTAACAAATTTCCTTGGTATTTTGAAAAAGGTAAAGTTTTTGCTGATGACGATACTTTTCATTTTGCTCACAAGTTTTATGATAATAATAAATCAAATTCAAAACACTTTGAGATTTTATTTAAAATATTTGAGAAATTAGATGTGAAATGTTTAGTCAGATGTAAATTAAATATGACAACAAAAGAAGATAAAATATTTAATTATGGTTTTCATACAGATGTTGATTATGATGACAAAAAATGTAAGACTGCTATATTATATTTAAATACTAATAATGGCAAAACTATATTTGAGAATAAAGAGGTAAATAGTGTTGCAAACAGAATAGTTATATTTCCATCTACAATGAAACATACAGCAACATCAACAACAAATAAACCATATAGAGTGGTTTTAAATATAAATTATTATTAATATGATTTGGGAAAGATTAGTAAAATTAGAAAAAGAAATTATAGATGTTTTAGATAAACATTTAGTAGAATATAAAGAACCAGGTATGGAGAGATTTAATAAACCTGGTTGGACAAATCGTACTTGGTCTAGTATGAGTGTTAGACGAGCTCACGTAGATGTAGTTGACGCTAGAGAAACTAAAGGGTTATGGATGGCACACGTTTGTTTATTTCCTATGTTAGAAAATGGTGGACCTATTTACGGTTTTGATATTATAGCAGGTAAAACTAAAGTTACAGGTGCTTTCCACGATTTTTCACCACTACTTCAAAAAGAACATCCATTAACAAAATGGTTTATTGAAGAAAACAAGTGGTTTAAACCGAGCAAAGAGAGAGAATTACCAGAGTGGGCAAAGGCAATCTTTAGTGGAGGAATGATTGCAGCTGGTAATGTTCAGGAAGAGAGAGAGTTAAATCAAA
>MDSZ01257623.1_pt1 | contig 13320 bp, 11 predicted proteins | sample 811201 | NCBI WGS metagenome assembly MDSZ01 (sample SAMN05326647, study PRJNA326480) | marine metagenome | isolation source: seawater | place: Indian Ocean: North | collected 2010
ATTTAGTGAGAAATATTTGGAACCCTTTTGATAAAAATCATGAAAAAATACTAGGTTGTACAACAGTTAATAGAGTTTATGTTACTCCTATTGGAGATGTATTAGTCTGTCCATATGTTCATATTAAAATTGGAAATATATTTGAGCAATCATTGAAAGAAATAATAGATCATGGTTTTAGTATAAAATATTTTAGAAATCATAGCGATCTTTGCTTAGCAGGAGAAGATAAATCTTTTATTAAAAAGTTTATGACTAAAAGTGGACAAACTATATTTAAACCTGCGCTCGCTAAAGATATATTTTCAAAAGAAGATTATTACGAAAATGCTCTTAAAAAATAAAGTAGCAATAATCACTGGAAGTACAAGGGGTATAGGAAAAGAAATTTTAAAAACATTTTCTGAAAATGGAGCAACAATTTTCGCATGTGTGAGAAAATTAGACGATGCTTTTCGGGATAAAGTAAAAATTATTCAAACAAAAACTAAAAATGAAATTATTCCAATAGAATTAGACTTGAGTAAGGAAGATCAAATTAAGATCGCTGCGGATAAAATTTTATCTTTAAATAATTCAATAGATATTTTAGTAAACAATGCAGGAATTATTCATACCGCAATTTTCCCAATGACATCTAGTCTGAAACAAAAAGAATTATTTGAGATTAATTTTTTTGCTCAGTCAAAGTTTACACAATATATTTTAAAATCAATGATGAAAAAAAAAAAAGGAAATATTGTTTATATATCCTCCACTTCAGGAATTGACTGTAACGTTGGAAGAAGTGCTTATTCAGCATCAAAGGCTGCAATAATTTCAGAATCTAAATCTTTATCAAAAGAGCTTGGAGCATATAACATTAGGGTAAATTGTATTGCCCCGGGACTTACAGATACTGATATGATGAGAAATAATACGCCTGAAAAAACAATAGATAATACATTAACAAATATTTCTTTAAATAGAATTGGCAATCCAAGAGAAATTGCAAATGTAGCTTTATTTTTAACATCTGATTTAGCGAGTTATATCACAGGTCAAACAATAAGAGTAGATGGTGGAATGTAAAAATGGATCAAAAAAAAAATTTAGAAAAAATAGAAAACTTCTCAAAAAATCTTAGAAAAAATATTTTAGACATGGCTCTAGTAGCAGGGGCAAGTAGCTCTCATTTTGGTGGAGCATTATCAATTGTTGAGATTGTTTCAACATTATTTTGCTCTCAAATTAAAATTGATAAAGAAATATTAAAGTTAGAAAATAGAGATAGGTTCATATTAAGCAAAGGCCATGCTTGTTTAGCTTATTATGCAGCTTTAAGTGAAATTGGTCTTTTAGACAAAGAAGAGCTTAAAACTTTCGAAAAAAATGAATCAAATCTTCTAGGACATCCTGTTTTAAATAAAGAATTAGGTATAGACTTTTCTACTGGATCTCTGGGTATGGGGTTGTCTATTGGAATTGGTGTAGCATTAGCGAATAAAAAAAGAGAAAAAAATTTTAAAACATTTGTAGTTTTAGGTGATGGAGAATGTAACGAAGGATCAGTATGGGAGGCTGCAATGGCTGCACCAAATTTTGGTTTGAATAATTTATACGCAATAATAGATAATAATAAATTTCAACAAACTGGATCAAATAAAGAAATAATGGACACAAGTAGTTTAAAAGAAAAATGGAATAGTTTTGGATGGGATACTACAGAAATTGATGGTCACAACATAAATGATCTTTATGAATATTTTGAAAATAGAAAATCTAATAATAAGCCAAAAGCCTTAATAGCTGATACTATAAAAGGAAAGGGGTTTAGTTTTTCAGAAAATAATAATGATTGGCATCATTCAGTTTTAACTAAAACTCTTTACGAAAAAGCTTTGAGCGAAATTGATATAAAGTAAAATTATGCTCATAAATGAAAAAAATATAAAAGTTTGGTCCACTATAGGTTCAAGAGCAACTTTAGGTATTGCAGCTTTGGATTTAGCAAAAAATAATGATAATTTATTAGTTTTAACTTGTGATGTTTCAACTTCGGCAGGATTAGATAGATTCCGAAAAATTTATCCGAATAAGTTTGTGGATTTAGGAATTGCTGAACAAAATTTAATTGGAGTAGCTGCCGGATTATCAAGCTCAGGTTTTGATGTAGTCACAACAACATTTGCACCTTTTCAAACAATGAGATGTTGTGAACAAATAAAAGTTAATTTGGGATATATGAGACAAAAAATATGTATGGTAGGAATTGCAAGTGGGCTTTCATTGGGCACACTTGGATATACGCATTGTTGTATTGAAGATATAGGCGTCCTCAGATCAATTCCTGGAATAACTATAATCTCACCAGCAGACTCTCTTGAAACTGTAAAAGCATTGAATGCTGCTGTTAATTTAAATGGACCTTCTTATATTCGATTAACTGGTTCCTCAAATAATCCAATAGTTTACAAAAATGACTATAACTTTAAAATTGGAAAATCAATTAAACTTAAGGAGGGAAAAGATATCACAATATTTTGTAATGGAGCAATGGTATATAATTGTTTGGAGGCAGCAAATCTTTTAGAGAAAAAAAATTTATCTTGTGCTGTAGTCAATATGCATACGATAAAACCAATTGATAAATTAGCTATAGATGAAGCATGCAGTTCAAAATTGATAGTTTCAGTTGAAGAACATAATATTATTGGTGGATTAGGAACCGCTATATCAGAATATAAAGCTACAAAATCGAATAGTCCTAAACAATTATTTATTGGGATTAATGATGTGTACGGAAAAGGCGGTGAATATTCTCACTTGAAAGAAAAACATGGACTAACTCCAGATAAAATAGTAAATCAAATTTTAAAAAATTATTAACTCATGCAAAATACCGAAAAATATAAAAAAATTTTTATTGAAAGTCTCTCTATAAATGAGAATGATTTTAAAGAGGATTTAAAATATAATGAAATACCTGAGTGGGACTCGATAGGACATATGACATTAATGTCAGGTTTAGAGGAAGCATTTAAAATATCATTGGAAACAGATGATATAGTCGATTTTAGTTCTTATAAAAAGGGTAAAGAAATTTTGGGAAAATATAAAATTAATTTTTGATAAGAGAAATAATTAAGTGAAAAATTTTAATATCAAAAAAAAAAATAAACTTCTTTCTAAAGCAGAAAAGATTATACCTGGTGTTGCTCAATTATTGGGTAAAAGACCAGATATGTATCTCAAAGATAATTCATGGCCTACTTATTATTCAAAGGCAAAAGGTGTTGAGGTTTGGGATTTAAAAAAAAGAAAGTTTTATGATTTTACCATGGTGAGTGCTGGTACTTCTGTGCTTGGTTATGCAGATGAGACGGTTAATAAAGCCTCAATAAATGCAATTAAAAGTGGATCTATAAGTACCTTAAACCCACCAGAAGATGTGGAATTAGCTGATATTCTTTTAAAAGATCATAGCTGGGCAGGTGGTGTAAGGTTTGCAAGGTGTGGTGGAGAAAGTATGGCAATCGCTGCTAGATTAGCTAGAGCCTTTACTGGCAAAGATAAGATTTTATTTTGTGGATATCACGGTTGGCATGATTGGTATCTTGCCGCAAATTTAAATTCAGTAAAAAATTTAAATTTTCAACTTCTACCAGGCTTGGAACCACTTGGAGTTCCAAAAGGTTTAAAAAATACAATTATTCCTTTTAGATTTAATGATTGGGATGATTATAAGAATATAATAAAAAAAAATATCAAAAGTGCTGCTGCCATAATAATAGAACCTTGTAGAGAAGGTTTTCCTGAGAGAAAATATTTGTTAGAATTAAAAAAAATTGCAAAAAAAAATAATTCAGTTTTAATATTTGATGAAATAACTTCAGGGTGGAGAGTTACACCGGGTGGAGCGCATAAATTAATGAAAGTTGATCCAGATTTAGTTGTTTATGGAAAAACCATTGCCAATGGTATTCCAATGTCAGCAATTGTAGGGAAAAAAGAAATTATGAAGTTTGCTCTTAAAACTTTTATAAGTAGCGTTTTTTGGACAGAAAAAACAGGACCAGCATCGGCATTAGCTTTTATAAAAAAATATAAAAAACTTAAGGCTCACAAAAAACTAATCAAAGTAGGAAAAGAAATAAAAAAAATTTGGAAAAAAGCTGCAATTAAAAATAACTTAGAGATTGAAGTATATGGTGTCGATTCACTAGCAAGTTTTAAGATTAAAAGTAAAAATTGGCCTGCTGTCTTAACTTTTTTTATTCAGGAAATGTTAAAATTTAATATTTTAAGCACTGATAAATGTTACGCAAACTATATGCATAATAAAAAAGCTTTAAGCTTATACAAAAAAGCATGCAATCATGTATTCAAAAAAATTTCATTTTATGAAAAAAAAGGGATTTTAATTGATCAATTAAGAGGACCAATTAAAGAAATGGGGTTTAATAGATTGACAGATCCATATAATGAGAAATAAAAAAAATTTCAAAATTAAAAATAGATTAATTAGTGATAACCACAAACCTTTAATTGTGCCAGAAATAGGCATTAATCATGGAGGTTCAATTGAAGTGGCTGTAAAGATAGTTGATGCAGCTAAAAGAGCTGGAGCGGAAATAATTAAACATCAAACACATCTTCCTGAGGATGAGATGTCTTCAGAGGCAAAAAAAATAAAACCTGGAAATTCACAAAAAAATATATTTAGTATTATTAAGAGTTGTGCATTAAATTTAGAAGATGAGTATAAATTATTCAAATATGTAAATAAAAAAAAGATGATATTTTTAAGCACTCCGTTTAGTAAACTTGCTGTTGATAGACTAGTAAAGTTTGGAGTTAGTGCATTTAAAATTGGATCAGGCGAGATGAATAATTATCCATTATTAAATTATATTAGTAAACAAAAAAAACCAATGATAATAAGCACAGGTATGAACGATATTAAAAGCGTTAAAAATATGTTAAAAAATATTTTAATTAAACCCCCAATAGCGTTACTACATACAACTAATTTATATCCAACACCTAATTACTTAGTAAGATTAAAAAGTATCACTGATCTTAAAGATAACTTCCCAAATTATAATATCGGTTTATCTGATCATACAAAAAATAATTATTCTTCTTTTGGGGCTATAGCATTAGGTGCAAATATTATTGAAAAACATTTTGTTGATAAAAAAAGTAGGAAAGGTCCAGATATTCAAGCATCGATTGATGAAAAAGAATTATCAGAATTAATTACAGGGTGTAATATTTTATTTGAACAGAGGCAAGGAGGAAAATCTTTTTTGAAAGAAGAACAAATAACTAGAAATTTCGCATTTGCATCTGTAGTTGCAACAAAAAACATATTTAAAGGTGAAAAATTTAATTATGAAAATTTATGGGTTAAAAGACCAGGCTCAGGAGATTTTAAAGCATCAGATATAAAAAAATTGATCGGAATTAAGGCAAAAAGGAACGTTAAATATAACACTCAGATAAAAAAAAAAGATGTCTTTTAAAAAAAAAATAGTTTTTTTGACTTCGACTAGAGCTGATTTTGGAAAAGTAAAATCATTAATCAAGATTACTAAGAATAGCAAGTTTTTTGATGTCTATATAATTATAACAGGAATGCATGTTATTCCAAAATTTGGAAATACATTTCAGGAAGTTTTGAAAACATTTGGAAAAAAAAAAATATTTATCTTTAAAAATCAAAAAAGCAGTTCAATTTTGGAAAATATACTATCTGACACCGTCAATAAGCTACATAAAATTGTTAAAAAAATTCAACCTGATTTAATTGTAATTCATGGTGATAGAATTGAAGCTCTTTCATTAGCACTTGTTGGGTCTTTAAACCATATACATACAGCTCATGTTGAGGGTGGGGAAGTATCTGGTACTATAGATGATACTATCAGGCATGCTATAACAAAATTATCTCATTCACATTTTGTAGGTTCAAAAATTGCAAAAAAAAGAGTACTTAAAATGGGTGAGATAAAAGATAATATTCATCATATTGGATCTCCAGACATAGACATAATACAAAATCAAAAATTACCAGAAATTGATAAAGTAAAAAAAAGATATTCAATTAATTTTAAGGAATTTAGTATTTTATTGTGGCATTCAGTTACATCAGAATTAGATTCTTTAAAAAAAGATACTTTAAAAATAATTAATTACATTAACAAAAGTGAAAAAAATTTTATTATCATTTACCCAAATAATGATCCTGGATGTAATATAATTTTAAATTGTTATAAAAAAATTAAAAAAAAAAATAGAATTATCAAAAATATGAGATTTGAATATTTTCTTAGTTTATTAAAAAATGCGAAATTTATAATTGGGAATTCAAGCTCAGCTATTTATGAAGCCCCAATGTTAAACACACCTGCGATTAATATTGGAAATAGGCAAAATAAAAGACTTAATACAAAATTAGTCAAAAATATAAACATTGATCAACTTAATGAAAAAATAGTAAATAGTTTTGTAAAAAATTATAAAACGGTAAATCAAAATTTTTTTGGAACAGGCAATAGCGATGTTAATTTTTTAAAGATATTAAAAAAGAAAACTTTTTGGAACATTTCAAAACAGAAGTTTTTTTCTGATAAATCTCAGAATTAACTAAAATTTCATTAAGTCACTTATTTTTATATTTTTTGAAAAAAAATTCTTGTAGTGATAAGTATGCTGGCTATTATTTTTAATTTGAATTTTCAACATTTTGAAAAAAGGATCTTTTTTAATATTATTTGTTTTATTTAGATTTTTAGAAAAAATTTTCCAAAAAATATCTTCATCGTTTCTATTCATCCTCGATTCAAAATTAGGTTTAGATTCTGGAAGTAAACAACAAGGTATTTTTGATAGTATCAATTGTGTAAACAAAAAGGTTTTTGCTTTTATTATGTCTGATTTTTTTGGTTTCTTTATTTTTTGTAAATTTTTCAGGGACTGAACATAATTTTTAATATTTTTTGGGATTTCTTTGAAACCAAAATGATTATAGTAAGCATTTTCTGCAATAAAGACTTTTTTTCCAAAAGATTGATATTCAAGTGCAACAGTCCCATTACAAGTAACAGCAATATCAGTGAAATTTATTATACTTCTTGGATTTATATCCAAAGGAGATCTTTTTATATGTGTATATTTTTTTGTATACTCATCCAAAATTGAAGATAAATTTGTCTTAGTATTATATCTAATTTCCTGAGGATGTTCCCTAATTATCCAGTTGAATTTTTTAATTTTTTTAATTATTTTGAGGGTATTAACAATCCATTTAAAATTATCTATATATAAATTTCTTCTCCCATTTTGGTATATTCCATCAATTAAATATGGGAAAAAAATAGTTATAATTTTTTTTTCTTTATCCCAACCAAATTTTCTTCTTATAAGATTTTTATCGTAATTTTTTAAATCGATTAGTGGTAACTTAAATCTGCTATTATTATGTCTTTCATTACCATCAATTTTATTTTTCCATTCCTTAAGCTGAGATTTATTCTGAACCGCATTAACCCACGATTTTCCATATAAATCGTTTTTTTTTAAAAAACTATAATGTTTATCAATATGCTTTTCAATTATTCTATTGCCCAAAGATGATAATATTTTTTGTAAAGCTTTTTTTGAAAACTTTATTTTTGTAAAATTTCTTTCTTCAAAATTACTATAGATTCTTGTTGTTAAATGACTAAAACCATCTCTTGCATAAACTTTAACTTTATTTTTTAAGGCAACTTGAAAAAAAATATTTAGTGGTACAAATTGTTTTTCAGCCTGAATATGATGTTTTATGTTTTCTTTAAAGATTATTTTTTCATAAAAATTTTTGGCATATAAAGCATTTGCTAAAATATAAACCATATTAATATTTATTTTTTCAGAAGATGGAATTTTAGAATATCTTATCCAGGTATCATATGTGGTTAACCCAATATCAATTTCATTAATTTTAAGGTTGTATAAATCTTTTGTATTTTTAAGTTTTGAGACTATTTTTGCTGATAAATAAATAAATTTGAACCGATTAAATATACCATTAAAACTATACTTATAGATATTATCAATACCAAAGCTTCTGAGAATTACCTCACTTTTAAAATCAAATTTTCTAATGATTGCAATTGAATTGATGTTTAAAATTTTTTCTAAATATTTGCATATTATAATATTTGAAGTGTTATAAAGTTGCTGATTTAGAAAGCATTCAACTAAAATTTTACTAGAATCAAATTTTTTATTTTTTTTCTCCCAATATTTTTTATTAATTTTGATTAGATTATCTAACTCTTTTGACTTATATGGATTAATATTTTTATTAAAGATAAAAAAAATATTTTATATAAACTATGAAATGAGATTAACGATTTTATTAAATTAAAAAAGTTTAAAATATTTCTTAATTCAGAATAAATAATACATCCTAAAAATAAAAAACAAAAACGCCAAACAATCATTTTAGTGATAGGCCGCCATCAATTATAATATTTTGACCAGTAGTATAATTTGATGTTTCACTTGTTAAATACAATACTCCTGAAAATATATCTTGCACATTAGCCATTCTTTTGCAGGGAACATTTTTTGTATATTTTTTTATAAATTTTAATGATTGTTTTTTTTTATTTAAAATACCACCTGGTGATAAACAATTAATATTTATTTTTTTCTTAGCAAGTAATACTGCAAAATATCTAGTAAGTTGGATTACAGAGCTTTTGGAAGCTCCATAAACTTCCGAACTAAACCTATCACCTTTTGAATAGATATCGAAGTCTGGTGATAAAAAACCGTATATTGAAGCAATGTTTAATATATTACCTTTTTGTTGTTTAAATTTATCAAATAGAATTGAATAATGTTTGATAATTTTGATTATTGCAGATGAATTGATATTAAATATTTTTGCTATCTCTTTCTCAGTCCTTTTTTTGTAATTCGAAAATATTGATTCTGCAGCATTATTTATAATTACATCAACTTTTTTTTCTTTTTTAAAAATTTTTTCTAAGCTTATTTTAATTTTTCTTTCTATATTAAGATCAGTTTGAATATAATTTATATCTAATCCTTTAACAGAGCTCTTTTTTTGGATATCTATTCCATAGACTTTAGCATCCAAATTACAATATAAATTACATAATTCGCGTCCAACTTGACCATTACACCCTGTAATTAAAATTACTTTATTTTTAAAGTTGAATATGTCGTGTAAATTCATTATTGTTCAATAATTGAACTCATATTAACAATAAATATTACAATTAAAAGATAATTCTTTAATTACTTTAATTTGCAATAGAAAAATTGAGCAAAATATAATGATAAAGAAAATTCTTACTTTACTTAATAAACAAGATCAAAAACAGATTTTTTTTTTATTTTTAATGCTTTTAATTTCAACTTTTGTTGAAACTTTAAGTATAAGCTCTATACCAATATTCGTAATTTCACTTACAGATACTGATAAGTTGTTTTCAATTTTGTCTAATTTTTTTGATATTACTTTTTTTGAAAATTTAGCGCAAAGTGATCTTGTATTACTTATTAGTGCCTCGATTCTATTAATTTTTTTATTTAAGAATATCTTCATCTCACTAGTAAACTTTTACAATTTAAATTTGATTAGAAAGATTAGAACTAAAATTTCTAATGATCTATTTCGCTACTATCTAAAAAATGATTATGAATTTCATATTACAAGGAATCCGTCTGGTTTAATTAGAAATATAACCTCCGAAACTGGACATTGTGTAAGCTTGATAACTAGTACTTTACAATTTTTAAGAGAAATTTTGGTGGCATTGGCAATCTTGTCTTTACTTGTGATTGTTGATTTTTGGATTTCACTATTAATATTTTTTATACTAGGTTTTTTTTCTATTTTATTTTTTCTATATTCAAGAAAAGGATCCAAATTTAGAGGAAAAAAAATCCAAGAATTTTGGGGCAAGCAAATCCAAACACTTAATCATGGATTAGGATCTATTAAAGAAAACAAAATTTTAAATAAAGAAAATTTTATAATTGATATTTTTAAAGATAATATTTCAATAATTGAAAAACATGATTTTATACAAAAATTTTTAGTAACATTGCCTAGACTTTTTTTTGAAATAGCCGCAATAATAGTAATTGTTATAATATCATTTGGCTTTATTTATTCTGGAAGACCATTGATAGATATGTTGCCATTACTTAGTTTGGTAACTGTATGTGCTGTTCGCATGATTCCTTCATTTAATGGTCTTTCTTCTGCATATTTAACCATAAGACATTATTTACCTTCGTTAGATGTAATTGTTGAACAACTTAGTTTTTCAAAAGAATTTTTGAATAAAAAATCTTTAAATGATGAAGTTAAAATAAATCTAGATGAACCTAAAATATCTTTTAATAATCAAATAGTGGTAAAAAATGTAAGTTATAGTTATCCTAATAGCACAAAACTAATTATTAATAATTCAACATTAGAAATATATAAAAAAGATATAGTGGGCATAATAGGGCCATCAGGAATTGGAAAAAGTACATTAGTTGATTTAATCTCTGGCTTATTAAAACCTCACAAAGGAGAAATACTAGTTGATGGTTTAAATATTGAAAAAAATTTAAAATCTTGGCAAAAACAAATTGGGTATGTCCCTCAAGAAGTTTATTTATTAGATGATACGATTAAGGCAAATGTAGCTTTTGGTGTTAAAGAAAAAGACTTTGATAATAGTCGATTTAAAGACTCATTAAAATTAGCTCAAGTAGATGATTTCGTATCATCTTTACCAGAAAAAGAAATGACAAAAGTTGGGGATAGAGGCATTAGAATTTCTGGAGGTCAAAAACAAAGGTTGGGAATAGCAAGAGCTATGTATTTTTCACCAAGTGTGCTTATACTGGATGAGCCCACAAGTGCTTTAGATAAAGAAAATGAAACAAAGATTATTAATGATTTATATAAATTGTCCTCAAAAAATTCAATAATTATTGTGACTCATAAATTATCTGTTCTTAGGAATTGTAATAAAATTTATGAAATAGGTGAGGGAAAAATTTCAGAAAAAATTATTTAGTTATTCAAATCTACAAATCATTCCAAGTTATGGGGTGATCTTTTTTAATTTTTTTATTTGTTTTTTTATTCATAATTATATCAATAAATTTTGGAAGTATACCTCCTCCTGGACCCTTAACTACTAAATTGTTTTTTGTGAGTTTTTCACCGCTTTTAATATTCCTTTTAGCATAAACACTTTTTCTTTGAGAATAAATTACATTAAATTCGCTTGGTTGAATTCTTTTTTGTCCATCACCAAAAATAGATATTACATTTTTAGAGATATCTACAAGCTTTTTCATTTCTTCTGGTTCACTAGATAATATATGGTCAGGTCCCTCAAATGTTTTGTCTAATGTAAAATGTCTCTCAATTATGTTTGCACCAAGTCCCAATGATAATAACGAAATCTCTACTCCAGGAAAATGATCAGATAATCCAACTGGTATATTAAAGTTATTCTTCAAAGTTTTGATTGCATTTAAATTCATTTCATTTTCATTTGCGGGGTAACTAGATAAACAATGTAATAATATTAAATTTTTATTACCTGTGCTTTTAAAAGTATCTATAGCATCTTCAACATTGCTTAAATTAGACATGCCAGTAGATAAAATTAAAGGTTTTCCAGTAAATCCTATTTTTTTAATTAATGGAAGATTAACTAAATCTATAGAGGCAATTTTGTAAAATTTTACTTTAAGTTTTTCTAAAAAATCAACACTATTTTCGTCAAATGGAGTAGAAAAAATTTCAATTTTTTTTCTTCTAGCATATCTAAATATTTCCACATGATCTTTTTTACTCATTTCTAATCTTTTGAACATTTGATATATATTTTCTTGAAGCCCATCAGCTTCCTCAGCATATTTTGCAGACTTCACTTCATTTGAAACTCTATTACCTGATTTATATGTTTGAAATTTTATTGCATCACATCCAACTCTTTTTGCCTCATCTATTAGCTTTTTTGCTATGGCAATGTCACCATTATGATTAAGTCCTGCCTCTGCAATAATAAAAGGTTTATTGTTATCTCCAACTATCTTATTTCCAAGTTTAACTTGATTATTTAGTTGAAAATTTTTTGAATTTCTTAACATTTGATTTTGATTTGAGTATTTATCACAGAGAGTATTGACTAAATCAATAGTTTTATGAAAAATTATTTGACTGTCTGAATAATTAAATTCACCACCAGTCCCTAGGGAATATAATTGATTAAATTTCGAAATTTTGGTTAAGTTATTTGATAATTCATACTTGTAATCAGTAAATTGAACTGGATAAACAAAATCTTCTTTATTTTCTGATATATCATATATATCTGAATAATTGGAAATTAACCCAACTTTTAATAAATCATCTTTAATTTTTTTTTTGATTTTAACAAATGGTGTTTTATCTACTTTATCATGTTTGGAATAAGTAATTTCTGCACTTAAATATGTTTTATTTTTTGGTGCAATAAATTTAGTCATTGATTTATGTTCTGAGATTCTGTTAAAAATTATATTTTTTGAAGAATAGTATAGCCAGTTGCAATTTTTTGGTAAAACTTTTTGTTTTTTAATTGCTATATAAATAGTTCTTACACCTCTAAATTTTAGGTTCGATTTATGGCCTAATAGTCTAACAGTTAAACTTAGTGGTAGACTTGAGATAATTTGAGTATTTTCATCAACATTAATTTTTTTTTTATCTCCAAATTCAAGAGATTTAATAATATTATTCTCATGATTTATTTTTGTCAGAGTATGTTTTAAATTTATTCTTACTCCATTTTTTACTGCCATTGATTTAATTTTATTATAAACACTTCCTGTTCCATATTTCCCAACTGCTGACCATTCACCATGATAAAATGGTAAAGACTTTTTTCTAAATTTTACTCTTTTCGGAGCCCATTCTGCTGTCATTTTTTTTGTATCAATACCCCAAACCTTAGCTGGATAGTTTTTAAAAAACATTTTAGTTAATGTTGGTCCAACTTGAGCAATTACATGTTCCTCAAAATTTGTAGAATTTGATTTTTTAATTTTCAATTTTTGAATTTCGCTGAATATCTTTTTTTTTAAATGTGGTTGAAATTTTTTAATACCTTCAATAGATAATGGATAATCGTATAAGTTTTGAAAATCATCATCAAATGTGTTTTTTGCCCAAAAATCACCTTCTACCAAAAGTTCTCCAAAATTTTTTTGCCAAAAATTCCACATATTTTTATCTGGTGTGTGAAATATATGAGGACC
>MDSZ01044576.1_pt1 | contig 13316 bp, 11 predicted proteins | sample 811201 | NCBI WGS metagenome assembly MDSZ01 (sample SAMN05326647, study PRJNA326480) | marine metagenome | isolation source: seawater | place: Indian Ocean: North | collected 2010
AGAAGGATACAAGCTGGAACTTTTTCAAAAAATTTATCTGACTTAGCTATAAGATTGTTTGGTTTTAAATTGGAAGGCATTCAAAAAGAGAAAGAATATGTAGATGGCAAATATCATGACAATTATTTGTTAGCTCTTTTAAAAAAAAATTACATTAGCAAAAATAAGATATCTTAAAACACAATAGATCAGTAATTTATTATTTTGTGAAACAATTCAATCAAAAAATTAGAATTATTCCTAAGTTAGAGATCAAAAATGAAAATCTGATTAAGGGAGTAAGATTTGAGGGACTAAGAAAAGTTGGTGACCCAATTGAATTTGCTGAGAAATATTATAAAGATGGTGCAGATCAATTAAATATTATTGATATAGTTGCTTCTTTATATAGTAGAGATAATTTATTTGATGTTGTAAATAAGATTACCGAAAAAGTCTTTATACCTGTTTGTGTAGGTGGTGGAGTTAAAAATATCCAAGATATTAAAAATTTACTAAAATGTGGAGCTGATAGGGTAATACTTAATTCTTCAGTACTAAGAAATCCTGAATTTTTAAATGAAGTAATAAATATTTTTGGAGGTCAATTCATAACAGTTTCAGTTGAAGTAAAAAAAATTGGTAATGAGTATTATTGTATGATGGACCATGGTAGAGAAAACTCTAATAAAACTCTTACAGAATGGCTTAAATTTTTAAATAATTTTTCTATCGGGGAAATTATAGTTAACTCGATAGACAATGATGGAATGGAGATAGGATTTGATAATGATATTTATGAGATTGTTAAAAATTCCAATATATCAGTACCAAAAGTAATTTGTGGAGGAGCATCAAAAAAGGAGGATTTTTTGAAAATTCTTGAACAAAATGAAATTGATGGAATTGCAGCTGCAACATGTTTTCATTTTAAAAAAGTAAACATATCTGACTTAAAAAAATATTTATCTTTAAACAGGATAAACATAAATAATTTATGAAAAATATTGGAATAATAGATTTGGGAATAAACAATATAAAAAGTATTAATAACGCTTGTGAGCTATATGGAAACACCTATTTAATAAAAAATCTAGATCAATTTCACGAAGATAGCGATGCAATAATTTTACCTGGTAATGGAAATTTTAGAGCTGGGATGGAAATAATTAAAAAAAATAAAATTGATAATCTAATAAATCATGTAATTAAAAAAAATGTGAAGTTAATTGGCATCTGTCTAGGTATTCAATTATTAATGGAAAGTAGTGAGGAGTCGCCTGGTACAAGTGGATTATCAATAATCAAAGGCTCATGTTTGAGAATAGATAGTAATAAATTTAAAACTCCATTATTAGGATGGTATGATGTTCAATTCAATAATGATGAAAAAAAGAGTTTTTTTTTCAATAATAATTTTATGGTTAGACCTCAAGATAAATCAATTATAAAAGCAAGCATCCACAACCAAATAGCTTCATATATAGAGTCAAAAAACATTTATGGCTTTCAATTTCACCCAGAGAAAAGTGGCGATCAAGGATTAAAATTATTAAAACAGATAATTTACAAATAATAAATTTAATTAATCTGAATTAACATCTATTTCATAAACTTTCCCAAATTTTTTATGATTATCTTTGTCATCTTCGTATAATGAATAAAAGTTTCTCATTTTATTTTTTTTGTATTTAGTATTAGAGGAACAACTTAAAATTAAATTTATAGTTTTTACATTGTCAAACTGGTCTTTTTCATCATTCAAACTGCATCTTTCAGGTAATAATATTGCATTAAATATTTTGAATTGATTTTTTGTTATGTAGAATTTGTTGAATGGAATTTCAGAATCTAATTTCCAACCATGATCTCCTTGAAATACTATTATTGCCCCGGGATCCAATCTTTTTAATATCTGAGTAAATAATCTTATTTTTTTCAAATTACATTTGTAGGAATTAATATATGTTTGATCAGTTTTAGATAAAGCTTTATCGCAATTAGGTTTAAAAATATACGGTCTATGAGGAGAAATTTGATGAATTAAATAAAAGGTTTTTGTTTTATTTAATTCATTTTTTTCTAGGTATTTTAAAAATCTACCAATAGGATCATTTTGGTAATAACTATCTGACAAAATATTTTTATTTGATCCTAGAAACAAGATAGCAAATTTATGAACAAACCCATCAAAAAATGATGGGTTATAAAAATTAATTAATATTTGAGGTAAAATAATTTTTATTATTTTGTTCTCTCTTTCATCAATTAAAATATCGTAATTTAAATTTGAATTATTTTTTGCCCATGAATTTTGTATATATTTAAATTTTTTATTATTAAGATTTAAATTTTCAATAATGTTATTATTAAAATTTTTATATTTGTAGATTATATTTGGGAAGAATTTATCATAATTTTTAAACTTTTTGTCTGTTGGCAGGGCTGCATAATTTGTATTAACTAATGAGGCCATAGTTAGCGGTGTCATATTATAGGAAGAATAAGAGTTTTTGATGTAGATTAAACCTAATTCTTCAAGTTTTTTAATTTCCTCACTTTCAGATATATTTGAAAATTTTTCCATGTAATTTAATGAAGTCATGCCATCTAAAATTACATAGTATATATTTTCATTGATATTGAATTTATTGGTTTCTTTCAGTTCAAAACTTTTTTCATTTGGTATTCTATTTCCATATATATTGAGAATAAATATCGATACATAACTTATCAAAATTATAAAAAATATTTTTTTAAAAATTGTAGAGTTCAAATAGTATGTAAATATTGATAATAAAATCAAAATACAATAACTGGTTAGCTTGCCAAAATTGTTTGTCAATGTTTCATGAAAAAAAGCTAATGCAAAAAAAGTGCTTATTATAAAAAATATTTTTAATTTATATTCGTGAAAATTTTTATTTTTGAATCTAATTAACAGATTAGAAATTATATGAGATAAAAAATAGATTGATATACAGCTGAATAAAAAACTTATTAATAGATAAAAAAAATTATAAAGATCTATATAATAAATGTTTTTTGAATAGTAATTTATATAAGGAAATAATATTATAAAATTTGGAATAATTAATTTCAAATTTTTTGTCATTTATTAGAATAAACTTTTAAATGCATTACAATACTTCGAAAATCTTATTCTCTGGAAAGGGAACTTATTTATTAAAAAATCAAATGGAGTATTAGCTGCAGGTTTTAGCTCAACTATTATTTGCTCATCTTTTACCCTAAAAGAAGAATTCTGAAAATTTAAATAGTTTATACCTGTATCAATAGTTAATCTTACATTATTCACATTAAAATATTCTCTATTATATTCTATTATCAAATTAGGTTTGCAAAGTCCGTAATAGTTATCAAATATACCATAATTTAATTTTTTATTTTTTTCCATATTTGAAATAATTTCTTTTTTTTTGAATCTTCCTTCAATACTTGATATTTTTGTTTCCATAAAAATTTTTGAATTTTTATCATCTGGATAGTTTCTCAATCTGATCTTTTTTCTGGGAACACATCCTTCTTCTGAATCCGAAAAAATCTGAGAAATATTATTATCAAAATAGATACTTCTAATCCTCCTTTTTGGATAAAGCGTTGATAATTTTTGTGTTATTAACCATTGTCTGAATTCAGTAAGACAGCTACTATTTATATAAAGTTTTTCCTCTACCCTAAAGCTCATTAATAACTTTCATAATATATTTCAGAACCAGAGTCCTTAATATTAAGATTTTTTTTACAATTATTATTCACGATGCTAATTATTCCTCCAGAAAATTCTTTCTTTTTTCTGTAAACAGCTAAACAGTGTTTGTTATTAAATGACACCAAATTTTGTATTTTGGCAGTTGACTCATCCTTTACCGCAACAGCAAAATTTGAATTTTTGATATTCAAATTATCAAGTTTAATTTTAGATTTTTCACCAACTGAGACAGCTTTGTCACCACAATTGTCTGCAATTAAATTCTTTACTTCATAATTTCCATATGAAAAATCTATACAGTCATTTCCTGCATTATTAACTTTAATTTGATTAAGCGTAATTTTTGAGAAGTCAAAATCGATAGCATCACTTTCAGAATTAGATATATCAATTTTATTAATTGATCCCTCTACATTAATAAAATTGACACTATCTTCACAATCAGCACCAGAAATTTCAATTTCAATATTTTCTATTTTGCTTTTATATAAGGTTAAACATCCAGTCAAATTCATGTGGTTTTCTGATATGTCAATGTTGTTATCATCATTTATATCACTTACATTTTTAAAAATAATTTTAACATCTTTTAAATTTCCATATTTTATAATTGCAAAAGCACCATTGATATTTTTTTTAAATTCAAGAATTTTACTTGTTTCGTTATAAGATATTATTATTCCATCACTGTGTTCGATGATAAAGTTTGATATTTTTACTGTATTTGTTTTGTATCCATTATTAATAAAAGTGAGTTCATTTCTATCAATTTTAATGTTACCAAGAAATTGAACAAAGTTCTTATTAATCATTAATCTTCCTCTTGAAAGCTTTTTTCTTTGGTCTAAGTTTAAATTTATTATATTACAATCTGTTGATAATAGATTTTTACATAGATAAAATTGTTTATCTATTAAATTATAAAAAGCTAAAAAAATCTTATTTTTATTTTTTTCATTTAAATTAAATTCTGATATTTTTTTGAGATAAGTTTCAAGATACAATTTTATATTACTACTCTCATCATCTTTAATATATTTTACATTATTTAAATTAAGTTTTATTATTTCCAGAATTTTTATTACTTCATCATAAGTGTAATTAAGATTGCTTTTTTTGATGTCATTAAGAAGTTGATGAATATCAACTTGATCTATAAGCATTTTTGCTTTTTTAAATCCCTTTTTTTTATTTAATGGAACATCAATAATATTATTTTTGCTAAAAGAAATTATTCCGTCGTAGTAGATAGGTTCAAAAAAATTTTCAAAAACATTCCAATAAAATATTCTGTTATGAGGTCTTAAACTATGATCATTATTTATAGAAAGCATTAAAGCCTCAAAAGCATCAAGCATTTCTTTATTTTTAAAATTTTTTGCAATTATTTCATTATTTAAAAAATATCCACCTACTTTAACATTTTGTTTAAAAGCATGTTGAAGAAAATATTTATTTAAATCTGTTAAAGCCCTGATAGAAACTTCATTTAAATTTTGACTTTTTTGAATAATTTCAGAATTAGTCATTCTAGATAAAGCTAAATCCTCACGCCATATTACTCTTGATCGGTTTGATTCTTTATCTAATTTTGAACTTAAGTTGTTTGTTAACCATATAAATCTTTCATCACCTTCAAATATTGGCCCTTCTCGCCGGCTATTGCTTTCTAAAAGTTCTTTATCACTATTTTCTTGCATAAGCATTTTAATCTCTTTTTGATCATTAACAGTCACATTTACTGCATAGGTTCTTGGAGCTAAATAACCGATTTGTCTTAACAAATTAGTTATAAAAACTTCTCCATCAATATTTCTTGATCTCGGTGAAAATAGTTTAAAATTTCTTATACCATTTATGTGATCATCAGCTAATTCAACATTTAATGATTGTATAAAATAGCTTTCTCCATTTTTAGTTTCATAAACAACATGATCTTTCCAATCTCCAGCCTGTCTCACCTTTGCTTTTAAGACACAACTAGTATTTTTAATATTAAAGGATATTTTTGAATTAAATTTTTTTTTATTTTTTTCTAATATATTTGTTTCTCTTGAAATAAGTATACTTACAGAGTTTTTAAACCATCTTTTACTTTTATTAATTGATATATTGAGTTTTTGAGGAATTAAGTTTTGATTTATTAGTCTATCATCTTTAACTCCACAATAGCTATTTAAGCCAATATTATTATTTGACGCAAAAGATTTAAAAGATATTAATACATAAGTAGCAATAAGAAGTGTTAAATTTAAAACTTTCATAAAATTGCAAAAAAACTTAATCTAGAAAGTTTATACTACTGTTCATTACATTTTGATTATTTTTTATACTATCATGAAATTTCGTTAATTCTTCTCTGTTTTTGAAAGCTAATCTATATAGATATGTACTTTCCTCTTTTGAAAAAATAAAATTTTTACATGATTTGTTGTATTTTAAGTCTGGTATTTCCTTATTAGATGTAATCTCAATTGTATTATATTCGATACCCTCGTTAAAAGAAGCACTATAGAAATTGTAGTTTAATAATTTTAAAAATTTATTTAAAAGAGGAATAAATATTAAAATAGCTATCACAACAACTAACAATAAAATCGCCCAGATTAATTCAACACTAGTTGCTACTCCTAATGTCAATAAGCAAAAGAATATAATCAATTCTAATGAGTTTTTTACAGGATGTCTAAATCTTACAATTGAAAGAGCACCTATCATTCCAAGTGATAGGGCGATGTTGCCTGCAATAACAGTTGCGATTATATATCCAACAACAGGTAAAATTAGGTATCCGGTTGAGTGACTGTATGTTTTAACCCAATTTTGATTTGTTGACGACAGTGTTAATCTAATAGCTAGTCCAGCCATTACTAAAAAAATTACCTTATATAAGATATCTAAATTGTTAATTAAAATATCCATTATTATCAATACTCCTTAATATTTTTTTTGATTTTTCAATCCAATTATAAAGCTTTGTATTAATATTTTCATAATTAATCAATCTTTCTAAATCTGAATTAGGTTGAATAATTTGATCATTAAGGTCCAAATATTCTAAAAAATAACTCAGTTTGTTTCTTCTATAAGGATCCATAGAAATCCAAAATTGTTTATTAAATTTTGTAGAAAATATTACGCCATGGAACATGGATGTAAAAACTATACTTGAATTTATAATATAATTTAAAAAGTCATTAGGATCAGCATTGATTACATTTTTATCTACCCAATTATTAAAATAACCAACAGACAAAATAGTAAGCTTTCTTTTTTGACAATAATTTAATATTTTTTCTTTTTCATTATCTGGAAAATATGTTCCATAAATTAAAGCATATCTAAATTCAATTTTTTTTGGTTTAATTAGACCTTCTTCGAATTCATTTATTAAAAGAGTTGGGTCAACAACTATAATTGGATCTTTACCTGATAAATTATTTACAAATTTACTCGTATTTTGATCTCTTACAGTTATCAAATTAAATGATTTTAAAAGTGAACTAATTTCGTCAGATTTCTCTTTACTGATATTTTCTATATTTGCATTCCCGATGCTTACAGCATAAGCAATTTTTATATTTTTATTACTAGCTCCAAAGTAAAATGAGTTATAACCAAAAAAAGGATTTGAAAAATTCCATATTTCGTCACTTCCATAAATTGTAACCTCATCTTTTATTTTTTTTTTAAAAAAATTTGGAAAATAATTAATAGAATTTAATTTTTTCCATCTCTTAATAGATCTTATTTTTTTATAATTTTCAAAAATTTTAAAAGGATCTTTCTTTAATAAATTTTTTAAGTTTTCTCTGTAGAAAAGTCTAAATGGAACAAAATTTGATACCTCTACTTTGGAACCAAGTTTTTTGGATAAAAAAGTTTTAAGATATAATGATTGAAGCAATGCTCCATAGTTATTACTAATGCTAAAAGTTAGAATCTTAAACTTCATTTTATATCATCCAAAATAATATTTTCTAACCTATTTGTTTTTTTAAATTTATTTTGTAAATTTCTTATTACAGAAATCGCATCATTTGAAGATGTAGAGCCATGGTTCACTATGCAATTTAAGGTTCTATTAGAAAAACCATATTTACTTTTTTTATCTATTTTTAAGAATATAGAATAAATTTTGATCACCGTTTTTCTATAATTTAAAAACGTATCCGTTGGCATCTTTGAAAATACTAAAGAAAAAATTTTATTTAATAAATAAATAATAAAATAAATAAATGAAACTTTTGAGATATCTTTATATATATTTCTTGTGGCAAATGTGCTTCCTAAATTTGGATATTTCTTTTCTTGAAAAGTATTTCTATGATTTTTAATTTTAGTTAACATTTCATTGAGATTTGAATTATGATTTAAACACTCCTCTGGGAAACGAAATTCAGCTTTTAAAATTACTTTAGGCTCAATATGAAATTTTGAGTAACGCCAAGCAAAATTAGCTTCAATTTTGTTTAGTGTTTCTAATTTACCATCCTTACTAATAACAGTAATATTGTCTATATAATCTGATATACATGAATTGTATGAAGAAGAGTTCATATAAATACCACCACCAATATTTCCTGGTATTCCAACCAATCCTTGAACACCATATATATTTTTTTTAGTAAAAAAAATTGCAAATCTTGATATTGGTGTTCCAGCTTGAACTGAAAATTTAAGACTATTTTTACTAATTTGTTTAATCGTAGATAATTTATTTAAATTAATTATTGGAGTTAAAATATCCCCATCTCTAATTAAAACATTGGATAAGTTACCCAAAACATAAAATTTTATGTTATTTTCAAAAAAATATTTAACAATTATAATTGCTTTTTCTTCTGTATCTGGAGTTATAAATGTCTTAATAATTCCACCAGCTTTAATCCAAGATTTATTTTTTAGATCATAATTTTCGATAAAACTTATATTATTAGCGTTTAACCAAATCTTTAAATTATTAATATTATCACTTAACATTTAAAAAATTATTCTTAGAACTATGTTTCAAATTCTTTTATTTTTATCTTTAAGTCAGGCTCAAAAGCTTTTATTAATGAAATTTTTTGATTTTCATAATGAAATTCGCTTGTAAAATTATTCAAAAATTTTTCATTTATTAAATCTTTTCTTAAAAAAAAAGCATTTATGCCTGTTATATTACAACCAACTAATAAGTAGTCTTTTTTCTTCATCATTAACTCGAAGCTTTTTAAGGAAGCACCAAAATAATCTGAACCATCCCAATTTTCATTCTCAGATTTTTTTACTGCCAATTTTGCCTGTGGACCAAATTTTGCGTTATATTCAGTAACAACTACCCTGGGTTTGATTATATCTATTTCTTCTAAAACATGAAAAGTATTAAGTCCAATGTCTATGCTTAATAAATCTAACTCTTCTTTTAAATTGGAGTTTTCTTTTATTATGTTATTTATATTTGAAACACTTGCAGTTTTATTAATTACTTTCAATTTTTTATTTAAAAGGAAATCAAAAGTTTTAGTAATTTTATTACATTGCGCTGTGTCTTGCTCTATCCATATGCCATTCCATCCTTGGTTTAATAAATAGGTTGTATTACATTCCAAACCATCTTGGACTCCAATTTCAATAAAATTTTTATTTACAGTTCCAACTCTATTAAAAATTTCCTCGATAATTCCATCCTCATCAGATTGAGAGTAACTTTTAAAGCCAAAATTTATCAAATTTTTTTGATCACTATATCTTTTACCTTGTTTAATTTTTTCTAAATTTAGCTGTGAAAGGTTTTTATTTATAGCATGTAGTCTCGTATTTTTTCCAATAAACCAAAGTATCTTTCTAAAGAAGCTTTTCATAAATTTTGAACTTTCCAAGTTTTTTTAAATTAATTGTATGCCTAAAATTATTCTTAATTTGATACTCAAATGAATTTCTGAATATATCATTTTGAAAATTGTATTTTTTTAACAATTTTAGACTTTCTTTCCAATATTGGACTCTATTAACATTTCTATTTACCAGTATATCAGCTAGTAAAGGATGTTCAATTGCCATCAAATTTTGCTGTATATAAATGTAGGAATGGAGTTTTTTAATCACATCTTTTTTTGGACTAAGTAATTTTTCAGCATTTTCTAAATTATAAAAATATTTTTTTTTAGTTATCGGTTTTTCTTTTAAAATTATATCACCCCAGCTAGTTCGTCCTGCTGTTATACAAGGCTTTCCATATGACATACATTCCAATGATAATGTCCCATGAGAAGTAATACCGACATCCATGATTTTAAGACAGGAATTTATTGATATATCTTCTGGGAAGAACTTAATATTGTCATGTTTTTTAGCATAATTACTAATTAAATCAGATGTATTAAATTTACTTTTTTGATAAAACTTATCCATTGGATGTGGTTTGGCTAAAAAATTAAATTTTTTTAAATTACTTGCAACTCTTAGAGTAGAATCTAACCAATCAAAATTATCATTAAAAGTTCTCCATCCTAATACATAATTTCCATCTAAAAATGTATGAGCATAAATTCCTAATATTTTTTTTCTTTCATCCCACCCATAAAGTTTACAAATATCTTTTTTTGAATAGTTTCTAATTGATTTATCAAACAAATAAAAATTTTCTCTTTTAAAACTTGGATCACCTACTTTATTGATTCTATCGTAAAATAATTTTTTACCCTTTTGAGATATAAAATTTATCTTTTTCTTAGTTATTAAACTGTAAAATTTTTTTGATACCTGGGCTCTTTCTGTATAAATTTCATCAGCATTTGAAAATTTAATAACCGATATCTTCTTTGGCGCACCAGATCTTCCAAATACACTAATTTTATTTGTTAATGCTTTTTGAAAAATTACTCCTGATGGTAAAAATTGGTTTTCGGACATAACCATACTTTTCGAAGAGAACTCTTTAAATATTTTCTCAATTCTTTTTTCCAACAAAAATGCCTGAGAAAGATAATAGCATATTTTAAAATCTAATTTCTCAATATATGGCTTGCCTGTATGTCTGATAACATGTTCAATAACAATTTTACCAAAATGTATTTTATTTCTTCTATAATTTAATAAGTTTTTAAAAGTTTTGATCTTTTGTATTAAAAAAAAAGATTTTATAAAAAAAATTATTTCAGAAATTAATGATGGATTTTTAAGATATCGAAAGTTTTTGACGCCATAACTTCGCATTATAATTTCTGCTTGAATATCTTCTTTATCAATAATCCCAATTATTTTTGATTTTTTAATATTTGCTAGATATTTTGCAATTATAGAATTTGGAATTACGTCCTCTGGCAGATGAACAAAACTTGTCAAAAAAATATCATCTTTGTTATTAGAATTATTAAAATTGGTTTTTTTCCATTTAACATAATTTAAAGATGTAAATTTTTTAAAGAATTGATTTTTAGAAGGATTAATGTTCCTATTTAGGAAAAATTGAAATAGGTTTTTTATAGAGTAATTTGTTATAAAATATTTATATATCTGGAGTTTAGATTTAATATTTTTTATTCTTTGAAAAAATAATAATAATAAAAAGAAAATAAGTTTTAAGATTAGTATTATGTACATCAATTTAACTAAGAGAACTTAAAAATTTATGAAGTAAAGATTTTCTTTTATATCTATTTTTGTTAAATTTTTTATTAATATCTATATCTTTTACATCTTTCCAAATCTTAGTTGAGGAAGAAATAGCGATATAAAAAGCATTTCTTGATCCATCGATTTTTTTAATTGGATATACATCGTGAAATGCAATATTGTTTTGAAGTGATGCAATTAAAAGGTTACGTCTTGGTTTAATAACTTTACTTACTTCAAGTTCATTATCATTTTTTACTTTCCATATTCTGTGATCTCCTCCATCAATAGATTTATATCCTCCCAAATAAAATAAGATTGATATTAATCTTTGTGGGTTATCTATATGTATTCCCTTTCCTCCAGTTTTTAATCCATAATTTTCTTTCCCCATCCCAATATCCAGTCTTGGGTAAAGAATTTTAATTTCATTGGTTTTACTATGAGTTTTCTTGTTAATTATTTTGTTTATTTCATATGGGTCTGGATGTTTTTCAAATTTTAAGACATTGTGTATCATGAAATTTTTATCAATTTCATCGGAAATGTTTTGACTAAATAGATCTAAAAAATAATTTATAAATTTATTGCTATAAATAAATTTATGTAGCTCATTATATTCTTTGTTTTCATTAATTAGTTCATCATACAACTTATCTCCAAAAGTTGTATCATAATTCATTCGATTTACTTTGTTTTTTATTGATTGAAATTTTTGTTCACTAGGAAAATTTTGTTCAAGAATATTATAAAATTCTTCATCAAAAAAATTTTCTATCACAATATGTGGAAATGGAATATTCGATTTCGTTAATTTGTAATTTTTATTTATCAAGGTTATTGTACTTTATGTTTTAATTTCCAGTTATTGCAAAACCTATAATCATTACCAACTTTTTCCCAAAGATGCTCAGGTCTAAACTTATCAAGTATTTCATAAAACTCTTCTTCTTTACAATCAATGTATTCAATAAAATCATCAAAATATTTTTTAGGAAATTCGTGATCATACTTATGGACTAAATTAACCCCTTCTGATCTTGTTATATATTTGTGTCTAATTTCTTTTGTCGCTTCCTCTGTGCATCTACCATATCCAAATTTTACATAAGCAGTATAATAATGAAAACTATCTATTTTATCATCAATAGAGCTATATTTAGAAAATGTTTGAGGTGTACGTTCTGAGTTTGCTACAAATCTTGATACTTTAGTTGCTAAATAATAATTTTCCTGTGGCTCAAACTTTTCAAACTCACCTAAATAAAGAACCCTAATATCATTTTTTTTTAATGTATCTATGTCATTAGGTAAATAAAATTTTAAATCATTCTTAGTAATATTATATTTTTTTTCTAATTCATCTAATTCACACCCACTAATTAAAATTTTTTGATTTTCTGATTTTGACCAGTATTCATATTTCATCATTATTTCATCAATCTCATCAGATGATCCTGCTTCAGACTGAGACTCTCCCATAAAAATTAATGGAATTTTATGCATTAAAGCCATGTGGCTTGCAAAGTGTCTCTGGCCGAAGATAAATGGCTGGAATGGGTGAAGCAATTTTTTGAATGCAAGTTCAGTCAATTTTCTATGCACTATTCCACTAGGAGTGTATAGAAAATTATGAACGTCTCCCCATAAAGGCCAATTATGGAAATTTTTCATCCCTGCTTCTGTATAAATATGTGGAGAGAATGTGACAGTTAATGGATTCATCTTGTATTTTTTTTTAAGAATTTCTGCTTGAAAAACAGAGTCCTTTCCACCTGAACCTGGAACAATACAATCAAATGAGCCATTCCTAGATCTATATTTTTCTAAAATTTTGTTAAGTTTTTTCTCTCTTTCTTTCCAATCAATATCTTGATTATATTTTCTTTCAACTTGCAAACAACCATCGCAAATACCGTCTTTAAAGCCCATCCTTGTTCTATTAGAATGTGCTGTATCATCAGAAATTAGTGAAGAGGAAAGTACTTTTTGATTAGATTGTACG
>MDSZ01236184.1_pt1 | contig 13316 bp, 13 predicted proteins | sample 811201 | NCBI WGS metagenome assembly MDSZ01 (sample SAMN05326647, study PRJNA326480) | marine metagenome | isolation source: seawater | place: Indian Ocean: North | collected 2010
ATTGATCGATTGGGATATTGAAAAAGAAGACGTGCTTGATTGGTGGGAAACCCAAAACTTTGACCTGGAAATTCCTGAACATCTGGGTAATTGCGTTTGGTGTTGGAAAAAATCTTATAAAAAGTTGATGACAGTGATGACTGAACATCCGGAATACTTTGAATTCCCTGAAAAGATGGAAAAGAAGTATGGGAAAACCGGAGTTATTGCTAAAAAAATGTTGAATAACGGAGTTTTAAAAGGACAAAAAACGATGAAGTTTTTTCGTGGCTTTCGAACGGTTAAAGATATAAGGGGAATGGTTGATGACGGATTTGAAAAATTCATTGATCTTCATCATCTACATATTACGGATGGTTGTGCTGAATCTTGCGAACCATTTATCGCAGAAGAGTCTGATGACAATGATAAAAAAGAACTTAAAAACTTAATCCCGTCTCAGTCTATTCTTTGAGTTAAATAACAAGCTTTTGGAATCTTTAATCATTTTTTCTTAGTTTTTTTCACGTTTTTTTCATTTTCAAGAGCAATTTCTTGAATAATCATCAATAGCTCTTCTATTTTATCATCGCCTTGTATGGCCTTCTTTTCTTCGAAAAGGTTTTCTATTAGATCGAAACCTCCATTAGCGTATCCCGAAAATATTTTATAAGCCTCTTCCAAATCTAAAATTGTTTCCGCCTTACCTGTATGCATCATTGCAAAAGCTGAAATTATTCGATCGTATTGTCCATTTTTTATAACTGACTCTGGAATGAGCAATCCATTTTTTGTGGTGGGAATAAAAGCATTTTTTCTGATTCCATAACTTGCAGCAAAAACTAAAACGTCTATATATTGACCCATAGGTCCAGCTGCCGACTCGGAGGTTGATCCGAGTCCATAAAGAATATCTCTTATATTAGTAAATCTTTCGTCGTATAAAGGTATGTCTCTTTTAGGCATATTATTAATTTATTTCGAGAAAAGAAGAGAAATCGTAACCTTTGTTTGATTTCAAAATTGTCTCGTAAGATATGTTATCTATTTTTATTTGTGTTGAAATTTCACTTCCTGGCTTTCCAGTTATGTTTCTCTGAATTAACCATCTTTTTCCTAGTTTTTTATTTTTTTTCAAAGCTTCTTGAAAGGCCACATCGTATTGTTGTGCATTTACAAAAACAATAAGTTGTTCTCCGTAGTCCAGAATAACTTTAGCGCTTGAGGTTAAATTTGATCTGTCCATGCCTGCAAATGGAGCATCGCAGACCCATGTTCCAGAACATCCGGGGTCGATTATCGGATCTTTTTCATCTTTTCTTTCTTCAGCAATTTTTATTAAAGCCGCTCCAAAAAAAACACTCTTAAATCCTTCTTTTCCAGTACTCGCTTGGTCTTCTTCAGTTTGGTTTCCTGTCAAAAATTGGGGTATGTAACCATTTTTAAATTCAAATCTTGTACCTGTTCTACTGTATTTTTGACAGAATTCATTCAATGCTGATTCCAAAGATTTCTTAGTTTTTGTTTCTGCTTTTTTTTGTTCAAATTCTAAAAATTGAATTTGTTTTTTTAAGAAATTTATTTCTTTCGAAAGTAATTTTACTTGAGGAGAGACATCATCAATATTTTGTGACTTTAATTTTTTAATCTCTGTAACGTATTTTGATATGAAGTGATCATAACCCCATGTGTTTTCTGTTCCCTCAATTTCTTCTTTGAGTTTTGTTTTAGTATCGTCTTTAATTTTTATTTCTTCATTTAACTCTTGAATCCTTTTGTCGTCTGTTGAAGCTAAAACTTCTTCTGCGCCTTTGATTAGATCATCAAGATCTTTAATTGTTTTTTCTTTTGTTTTTATATCGGCTTCTGTTTCGCTTTTAACATTAAGAAAAGATCCGGCATCTACTTTAAGAAGTTCCATTTTATTTTTGGCATCTGTATGCCTAGTATGAAGAATTCCTAAATCTTTTCCTCCAGTGTAATGCCGTTCTATTGATGCAATGCAATCTTCATCATGATTTACCTTTCTTCCGCATATGCATTCATCAACTTCCTTAATTTTGTCCAGCAATTTGTCTGTATTTCTCGCTGGGACCATGGGTATTGTGTAAGGGAGAGGTTTTTTTTCTTTTTTATCTTTTGGATTTGGCAATTTTTCATGTAAATCAAATATAAAAACTTGCATTCCAATAGATAATAAATCTTTTCTTTTTGATTTTAATTTTTTTATTTCTGCTACGGTTTGTTCTTTATTGTTTTTAAATTTTCCTAAATCAGATGCAGCTTTTTCTAAATCTTCTTTATTTTTACTATATTTGCTGAGTTCTTTATGAGCCTCATCAATATCATTTTCAAGTTCTTTAACTTGTTCTTTTGCCAGATCTCTCTTTTCTATGAGAGCATCTCTCTTATTTTCATTATCTGTTAATTCTTTTTTTACGTTTTTAGACTTTAGGGCATCCTTTTCTAATTTATCTTTATTTTTTTCTTTGAGTGTTACAAATTCTTTTAGATACTCAAGAGTAATATCTGCATTAGAGATGCCTGTTACCTTTAAAATAGAATCTCTAACCTTATTTCCATCTTTGTCTTGAAAAGCCTTTGATAAGTTTTCTCCGCTAAATAAAAAAATATCACACAACTCTTCAGGTAATAAATTCGAAATAATATCTTTATCAGACATTGTTGGAGTATCAAATCCATTGCCTCTATCTATCAAAACCGTGAGATTTGTGACTCCTGACTTTTCTATTTTACGACTTACTTTATAGTCATATTTTTTTCCTTCAAAATCACTTTCGATCAAAAGTTCAACTTCAGCGGGACCTTTGGTATTTGAGTCGATGAGCTTATCATCTACGTTAGGGGGAACGGTTTCATGTAAGCACCATCTTATAGCTGACAAAAGACTCGTTTTTCCAAACTCATTTTCAGCGTGGACAATTGTGATAGGCTTTTTCGGATCGGTAGAAAATTCAATTAAATTTTCCCCTGGAAAGGCCCTCCAATTTTTTAAATTTAATCTTTTAATCAACATTATCTATATAGTCTCTGAGAAGATTTTCTAAAGATTCAAAAATTTGTTTTTGTTTAATAGCATCTGATTTATCGTCTCTTTTATGCTTTCTAATAGCAGCATTGGCTTTACTAATAAACTTATTTTTTTCCGAATCCTTCATAATTTGTAACTCTTAATAAATTCTTCAATATCTTTTCTATTGAGAGCATCTTCACTCAATTCTTCAATTCTTTTTAGCTCATTCTCATAAATTTTGTCAATTCCCGTTTCTCCTCTTCTTGACTTAGGAGGGTTGATAACAAAATCATAGATCTTTGCTCTACTTTTGTTATCTGAAAGTCTCAAAACCCTACCTCTTCTTTGAACAAATTGCCTTCGATTGTTAGAGCTTGCAAGAATGTATGCAGTTCTAATAGAAGGTACATCTATTCCTTCATCTAGTATCTTAATAGCACTAATAGCATCGATATTAGCTTCTTTAAAATTTTTTATAATATCAATTCTTTGTTTTTGATTTTGTGAGATTTCATTGTTTTCTGAAACTATTGATGAGAAAGACCAATTTTGAGATTTTAGAATTTTTCCTGCCCTTGAAATATTTCTTTCGTAACCTTCTTTTGTGCCCTCTCCACTGAAAACCAAAGAATATTTTCTTTCTGAGTAGTTTTCTTTGCACAATTTTTCCAAGTTTTTTATCTTCGAGTCCATAGAACTTAAAACTAAGTTCATTCTTCTAAAGATAGCTTGTCTTTTTTTATCATTGGTAGAATCTTCACTTCCCCATCCAGACTTCTTGTAATCTTCATGCCATTTGTCAAAATCTTCTTCGCTCAAATCACATAGAATCGGGAAATACTCATATGGTGTTAGATAAGGACCTTCAGGGTCCTTTAGGGCATCTCCAATAGTATATGTATCTATTACTCCCCCAAAATAGTCCAACATTTTTTCTTCTCCCCCTCTAAGTTCTTCATGATTATTAACAGGAGTTGCAGATAAGCCTAATCTATAAGCAAAATTTGGAAGGGTTCCTTCAACGAAAGTTGAAGAATAATTATGACATTCGTCCCCAATAAATAATGTTTGGTCAAGATCAAGCTCTTCACTATCTATGACAAGGGAGTTGAAATTTTCATTCAAAGTTTTATTAACAACAATAAAAATTATTAAAGTCTTTTTGTCAACAATAGAGCTGGTTTTTTTGTCTAAAAATGCCTGTCGTGCCTCTCTCTCCCAAGAATTGTTATCTGACCAACAATTTACAATTCTGTAATCCAGATCAAGTTTATTGAAAAAATTTTCACATTCTTCTGACCATTGCCATGCCAAAAGTCTATAAGGAACCCCAATAACTACAAAAGGATTATTTTTTTCAAAAGCATTTTTAATAGCATTTAAAGCCGTAAAGGTTTTTCCACTGCCAGTTGCATGCTCAAGAATACCTTTGCAGCCTTTTCTTTCCCATTTCTCAATTGCATTCTTCTGATATTCTCTGAGGTCATCAGATTTTTCATTATTTTGTTCTGTTTCTTCTGTTTCTTCTGTTTCTTCCTCTGTATTTTTGTATTTTGGTCTATTTTTGGGCGCTGACTCTTTAATAAGTTTTAATGTCTTTTCATTTAAAGGATGAACTTCTACAGAATCGTTTCCTTTCCAATCGTTATCTGTATCTTCAATAATTTCCTCTCTCCACTTGTCAGCGTCTTTATCCAAAGAAGAAAAAACTCTTACACTTTCGTTGTTAAATTGTTGCCCGCTTACGGTTTCGTTAAAAGAACCAGAGTGGGCTACAGTTGTGCCGTCAGGAAATTCAAAATAACCAAATTTTTCATGATATAAATTGCTAAATCTCGTATCAGATATTTTATTAACAGCAAATTTAATAACCAGTTTTTCTGTAGCTAAAAGAAAATGAAGCAATTGCCAGCCATATTTTTTTTTAAAATTCTTTTGGTCTTCAGTTATGTCAGCTCCAAAAGCTTTTTGAAAAATATTGTTTCCATGTATCAATAGAGTTTTATTTCTTTCTTCCTGATTTTTGCAGTGCTCCAAAGCTAATAGAACGTCTTTATTCTCAGAGGATTTAGAAAGGTCAACTAGAATTTCTATTTTTACATCCTCTTTTACTATGTGTTGGAAAGCTCCTGCCCACCCTTGTAGCGCACTAGAGGTAAAATTTAGAGAACATCTCCTCCAGAATTTAAAATTCTTCAAACAGGGTTTCAAAAATCCATCGGAAATGGAAATTCCACCCTTTTCGTTTTTATATCTTGTAGCTAAATTCTTAATTTCTTGCATAAATCTTTAATATAAACATTCCAAAGAGCTTAAACAACGTATTGAGATTTTGTTCTTTTTAAATTTATTTGATTTTTATACCTATTGAAAACAATCTGACAGTCCCAAGTTAATTTATGATCTAACTTTGATATTTCTAAAAGCAGGTTTTTTAATTGAAATAAAATTAAGTTCTTATCTTGTTTATACAACTGCCACATCACTCTTTCATAGTTTGAAAATTTGTGAATGAGGACATAAATTATAGATTGTTCTAAAGATTTAAAATCTAATTTCTTTTTTTTGAATTCCTGTAATGCTTGAAATTTTACATTTTCAAAATCTATTTTTTTTTCCAATTCAAGATTTAAATCTTTCAAGATACTCTCCTTAATTTTTTCATACTGAGCAATTCTTGATGAAATTCTTTAATTCGGGGATTTATCATCACATCTGATACATCTAAAGGATAAGTAAGGTTAATGCCATCTAGAGACATACATCTGCTCAAGGCAACATAGGTTTGACCATGACAAAAAGCTCTATCAAGATCTATGGAACAACTTTGCAAAGTTAGTCCTTGAGACTTATGAATTGTCGAAGCCCAACCTAGGCGCATTGGAAATTGTAAAAACTTACCTTTTACTTCCTTGATAATTTTTTTTGTTTCACTGTCATATTTGTAATTAATGATTTCCCATGATGCTTTTTCGACTTCAAAAATATTAGAGTCAATTTCTACTTTTATGAAATCATCCTTCAAAGAGATAACTTTTCCTAAAGACCCATTAGCCCACTTACCTGGTGAATTTTTAGTCATTCTTACTTGAGCGCCTTTTTTCAATTCCAGTTCCAAAGGAGCTGGAAGAGATTCATCTTTATCCTTTTTATACTTAAAGGTGCCAAATAATTGTGCAGAATATTTTTTTTTCTGTGCAGGAAGAGCGTCAAGCCTTAATTGATTTTTTCGATCAGCAAGTAAATTATTTCCGGTCAATATCATTTGAGCCTCATCTTCTGAAAAATTATCAAAACAGACTTTATTAATTTTTTTGAAAGTATTTTCTAAGTCATCGCCTAATCTAATGTTGTCTAGAAATTTGCCAAATGATTTATCGTTTGACTGCCTAAACTTGTGTTCTAAAAAATAAACTTCAGGATCAATGTTTCGAATTGAAAAAGAGTCAAAATAAAATGGACTTCCATATTTTTCATTAAAAAATTTCTTTGTTTCTCCTACTACAACAGGTTCGAGTTGGAATATATCTCCCACTAGCATCAGTGAGACACCTCCAAAAGGTTCATTTCTTTTTCTATTTTTCCTCAAACTTTGATCAATTGCGTCCATCAAAGAAGCATTAACCATGGAAATTTCATCAATGATTAGCAGCTCAAGATTTTCAATTAAGGCGCTATTCAAATTTGTTTTTATCTTAGGAGTGGGAGACCAATCTAATTCAAAAAAGCTATGAATTGTCTGACCATGAACATTGAGAGCAGCTATTCCAGTAGGTGCCAAAACTACAGAATTTATATCCAACTCTCTTACTCTATCTATAAGGGTAGTTTTGCCAGTTCCAGCTGCGCCAAAAACATAAATGAACTTTTGTATTTTATTAATTTGTTTCAAAGCATTGAGAATCCTTTTTGATTCCATTGTTTCTATTAAGTAATTCTTTTTCATAAACTAAATAACGCATCATTGTTTAATTTGTTACAAATTTATTTCAAATTGATGAAAAAAAAATTTTTGTAACAAATAGGCTCGCCAAACGTTATTTTTATTGAAGCAATAAGCTTTTTTTAAAAACAAGAGGAAATTATGAAAATATACAAACTTTGTTTAGCTGGGCTGACTTTCTTGGCATTGTCTTCGTCAGCTTTTGGTTATGGAAACTATGGTTATTGGTCTGCACCAAATCATCTTGGTGATACTTTTTATTCAGATAGTAATGGGAGAAAAGGCTATTTAAGATCGCCTGATCATTTAGGAAGAAGACATTTTGAATTTTCTTATGGATCAAACAAATCAAGAGGATATATCTCTCGTCCAGATCACCTGGGCCGGACTTTTATTTATTACAGACATTAATTTGTACCTCCGAAGAAAGCAGCCTTATTTTTAGGCTGCTTTTGAATTTAATAAAAGATTTAGAAATTAAAATTTTTTCTTTATATAGAACCCTTAATAAATTAAATTCTATTTATGAAAGAATTCATAAAACTGATCGAAGATGCTGCCAGAATAAAATATGATAGTGAAAAAATGTCTTTTGAAGATGGCTCTGACTTTAGGGAGCGATTAATGGGTAGATGTTTTAACTTAACAGGGGAAAGTGAGCTCGCGCAGGATCTTTTTGCTTCAACTATTTTAAGAGCCTGGGAGAAGCAAGATACTTTTTTGAATAAGAATCATGGAGAATTTGATCAAGAAGATTTTGAAAAGTGGGTTTTTAAGATATGTAAAAATCTTAATACCGACCAAAATAGAAGAGGGAAATTACCAACTCAAAAGACTAATACTCACAACTTAGATCAAGATAAAAGTAAGGAAAAGAAAGTCAGTAGAATCATTTACTCAAATGCTCCTCCAGATGCTGAGACTTTAGGGTATCAAGAATACAAAGAAACAAAAAAAGATTTTGAAACGTGTTTAAAGGAATTGAGTGATAAAGAACGAAACGTAACAATAGAAAATCTAAAGTATAGCTATGATGAGATTTGTATAAGAATGAATATATCTCAGGCTGATCTGAGGACCACGATAAGCAGATCAAGAGATAAGTTGAGACTTTGCATGGGATATGCGGGATGAAGGATAAAGAAAAAATATTAGTGAGCGCTTTTTTTGACGGTGAGCTTGTTGGAGATGAGAAAAAAGAAGCAGAAAATCTTATTGCAAAAAATTCTGAAGCTTATGAATACTTTCAATCTCTAAAGCTTATTGATAATGACCTTCGAAGTCATATTAACTTGGCTTTGGAGTCTGAAAAGGTTAAAGATGCGATAGATTTTGTTGTAAATGAGGGTAAAGAAAAATCTGTTTCTAGTGGTTTTTTTGAAAAATTCTTCAGTCCTTCAGCTCTAGGTAGCATCAGCCTCACAAGCAACAAGGCTGGTTTAGCATTTTCTTTTGCGATGATTTTCTCTGTAGGGTTTATTTCGAACCAGTTTATTTTTACTTCAAAGGATGGAAGTATTGATTTAAACCTTGACGGTTTTGTTAATCAATCATTTATAACCAAAAATGTGATTAAAACACGCTCTAGTTTTTCTACAGATGATTTTGAAGACAACGTAAAAAATTTAATAGAAGAAATGATAAGCGAAAAAACATTAAATGGTCGGTTAAATTACGGAGCCGAATCATTTATTATCTTTTTAGAAAATAGTTTTAAGGGTCCGAAATCTATAAATTATTCATGTTTCGAAGGCATAATTAAGAAAAGTAATGAAGAAAAGAATTTTATTTTCTGTCAAAGCACTAATTCTAACTCTCTGCTTGTTACTAATTAGTCCTTCTATTTTTAGCTCAAATACAAAAAATTCTTTAAGTGAAAATAAGGATGTTTCTTTTTGTAAAGACTCTCATCAGTTTTATGGACTCCATTTAATAAAATTAAGTCCACTAGAGGCAATTGAAAACTGCATGAATTATCTTGAAGATAATAAAACTTTTTTTGAACTTAGAAAAACAAGAGATGAAACATATTGGAAAAAATATTTTTTAAACCAAAATAATGGGGTTTTCATTTATAACAAATATCTTTACGAATGTAAGTTTAAAGTCGGTAAAAAAGACAAATTAGATTGCAAAGATTACATAAATTTTTTCGTCGAAGCATCCTTAAAAGGAGACCAAACTTTTGAAAGAGAATTAGTCTACTCTCAAACATTTATTGAGAACAAAACCGGCGGAGGTCGTTTCAATAGCGAGTTTTTAAAATATGGTAGAGAAATATTATCCAAAGACAGAAGAGAAATATCTGAGACTTTTGATATTCCCGTATGGGGGTTTTTTCCCTCAAATTGTGAATACTATTTTGAATATAAAAAAAATCCATCAAAAAAATTCAAAAATAGAATGAACCAACTATGGTTTTTACATTCTTTATTTGTATGCGCTGAAGAAATAGACGATCCTTTTGTGCACAAAATAAATGCTGATATTTTTGAATTGATTGATATATCGGATAAATATTTAAGTGAGATTGAGAGTATTTTGTTTACAAATATGTCTTGGTTCTACAGCAATTATGGGTCTTCTGCCAAGCTGATTAGATTAAGAGAAATTCTTATTAAAAGATCAGGCCTAAATAATGTAACGGACGATTTGGTAAATACTTGGCTTGAAGGAATGTACTCAATGGATGTTTCTCTTCGAACGCGACCGTTGTATTTAAACAGAGAACTAATAACTTACATTCATCTGAACTTAGTGGATGTTAGTTACTTTAATGAGGTTTTTTCACTTAAAGAGTTTACGGAAATAAGAAATTCATTTTTAGATATTTTCGAGAAATTGTCGTCACCAGAAACAAACCTAACACTTTTCTCTACTTCAGGTCTTGATGTTTTGAAGCTTCAACCCAACCAAGATGATGAAGATAAATGTCTCTCAAGCTCAAAATACTTTGATAAAGCAATTCAATATTTTAGAGAGACAAAAGAATTCGCAGACTATCTTTCCTTAGTTTCTTTATCTGAAAACCTCCTTTTCTTATCTAATTGCTTCTTGGACAAAACTTATGATAATGAAGAACAACTTCTCGAATTGATAAAAGATGATAATTTAAAAAGTCAGGTCTACTCTAAGACTGCTCGAGAGGCTTTTGAAGCTTCTGAAACAACAGATTTTCAAAATGTCATCTTAAAAACTTTCTTAGACTTTACAGAGCTCAGAGTGAGTTTTAACTTAAGTTTATTAAGTTCGAAGGTATTAAATTCCAACAAAAGTAAATTTTCCAAAAAAGATTTTAAGGATTTTGAAGAACATTTAATAAATTTAAATAAAATTTTTGAAGAATTTATAAAACAAGAAGGCTCCATAAAAAATTTAGTCTGGTTTGAAATGTTAGATGAACTTTTTAACACCTATATCAACCATCTGAACTTTTTAAATACTTTAGGAATAGATACTGAAGAATTGGTTCCTTTGGAAAATCTATTAGCATTGAAAGAGCGCATAAAAAATGAAAGAGCATTAAGATATTCAGAAGTTTTAAATTCAAATAACTTAAAAGATGAAAAAAATAAACTAGAAGAAAATTTTCTGCAAATTAGAAATTATGAAAAAATCATCTCAGAACAATTTGATGAACAAGTTCTCAATAACTTAAATGAGCTATATAAACAAAGACAAAAAATTATAAAAAAAATCTATTCTATAAATTCTAAACTAGAAAGTTTTAAGTCATCTTCGTTTAATAAAATTAATAAAATAGCAGGCAATCTCATTGATAATGAAGCCATTATATTTTTTCAAAAAGGTACTTCGGGAGTTTCTGTAGTTGTCAAAACAGCATCAAAATCAGAAATTTTTACAAATCCCGCTATTAATTCTGATATTTTAGACGTTTATGTTTCTGAGCTAAGAAAATCCATCACAGATGGATATTATGAAGATTCATTTGACTTTGAACTTGCTCACCAACTTTATCTTGCTCTTTTTCAACCAGTTGATGAAATGCTAGGAGGAAATTTTACAATTTATATTTTTGGCTCAGAACTAGAAAGCATTCCTTTTAGTGTTCTTCTTTCAAAACCATCGGAAGAAGATAATAAGAATTTTTATAAAAAACTTTTAAGGGCTGACTGGCTTTTAAATGAATATAACTTCATTAGAGTTCACCCAGTTAAGAATAAAAAAAATACATTCTATGAAAAAAAGTTTCTCGGAATGGCTAATGAAAATTTCCCTAATTCAAACTTAGCTTCTCTACCAAATGTAAAAAAAGAGATTGAATATATGGCTTTGGCATCTCAAAGCAAAGAAAATTTATATTTTGATAATAATTCTACAAAAGAAAACTTTATTAACTACGCGGAACAAAACTTTGAGCGAATTGCTCTTGCAACTCATGCTGTTGAACCTTTTTGGAAGGGCCTTACTAACGAAGCCGCGATAATTTTTAATGACTCTGAAAAAAATTTTTTACTTACATCATCCGAAATAGCTAATCTAAATATTTCTACAGATATGGTAATTCTGTCGATGTGTAATTCTGAAATTAAAGATTTTAATTCTATTTATAAATCTTTTTTAGTGGCAGGCGCAGATTCTGTTTTATACACTCATTGGGAGCTTGATGATAAATCAGCGCCAGAAATTACCGAAGTTTTTTTCAAAAATTTATTCTTCAATCCTTCAATTCCCAAACATGAACTTTTAAAAAAATCTTTGATTGAATTCAAAAATAATTTTTCAGAGACTAAATTTTCACATCCAGCATTTTGGGGTAATTTTACCTTAGCTTATGGATCACTTAATAGGTAAGGTTATTTTTCAAACAAAGAATCAAAGGATAGTTTCAAAAGAATTTATTTTTTAAGATCCGGATAAGCTTCGATGTCTTTAAATTTGTCAAAAGACTTATGATTTTTAGCTGTGGCTCTTGGCTTAGATAAAATTTTTCTCCTAGCTCTATTGGAAAAAGAGATCTTTCTTAACGAAAGCAAAAGCCAAATGACAATAGTTATTTGAAGAAAAGTATATATAGAAAGTATTCCGACTGAAAAAGTTGGGTAAAGCTCGTCAGTAAAAGCCGCCCACTTAGAATAAACCCTTTCAACTACAAAGAATAAAAGAATCGCAAGGAGCGTTCGAAATAATGCTCTACCATTTTCAAACAATACTGAAATAAAACTTAATCTAGATAAAAATTTAAACATTTCAGAGCCAAGTGCCTAGAAATAATAGAGCAGCAACACTTACTGTCTTATTTGTATAGTCTTCCCAAATACTATCTTCTTCCATTGCTACCAATTCAAGATACTCTTCAGATGATAATTCATTTTTATCCCTGCCATAGTTGTAAAGATTTTCATCTACATTAAACATTGCTTTCTTTCGTACCCTTTGGCGAAGGTTTTTTCGCTGCTTTTGAACTAAATCTTTAATCATTTTTACAATCCCAAAATAATTCTTTTACATAATAGATAACGTTTTAAACAAGAAAATGTTACAAGCAAGAGAAATTAATTAGGGAATTTCTATTTGATAACTTTGATTTTGATATATTTTTTTTGAAGGTCGTAATTTAAATCAGCTTGCGGATTAAGATAATGCTTAGGATGTTCAAGGATTTCCTTTAAAGAGCGCCCTTCTTGACCAGAATCTTTAATCCATGCGACTCTGGATAAATTGTGTTGCGCAGTGGGTTTGCCGGCATCTTTAGCTGTGTATGCAATAAACCTAATTTTCTTCCCGCCATTCATTGTATAAAAAAGTTGAATCTAAAATATACTTCAATGTTTGGACTTTTCAATAAAATTCTTAACAGGAGGAAAGTCACCAGCATTTTGAATGGGTCGATACCTAATCAAATAAATTTCTTTATCTTTGACCCTATGCCATTCATCAAGAGCTTCAATAGTTCCACCCATAGATAATTGGTAATGTTCGGAAGTCACGATTCCGTATTTACCCTGTCTCTTGAAATACAAAGTATCTTTCTCGTAATAAGGTTCTTCGGGATCCTCATTTTTAATCCAATAGGCAAATTCTTTAGTGTAAAAAAAGTCAAAGAAAGTACCTTTCATAAAAGCATCTATCATCTCTAGGTACTCAGGGCATTTTTCATCGAAACCTATCAAATAGCTATTCAATATGTTTTCATGATAATTTAAAGCTGCTTCTGTCATCTCGTAATCTACGCCATACCAAAGGTTTTTCTTATGCCAGGCTTCCAAGGCTCGTGCATACTCCTGATCTTCAGTAACAATCATCTTATTATTAAGACTCCAAGTTTTAATAGAGTCTTCAACTCCATTTTCTCGCTGCTCTTTAAGTATTTTCCAAAGCTCGTAAACCCAATCCAAA
>MDSZ01053459.1_pt1 | contig 13315 bp, 12 predicted proteins | sample 811201 | NCBI WGS metagenome assembly MDSZ01 (sample SAMN05326647, study PRJNA326480) | marine metagenome | isolation source: seawater | place: Indian Ocean: North | collected 2010
GTTATCTTTTCCCAATTATTAAATAAAGAGAACAGCCTAAGCAAAAAAAGTGTTAACAGCCCTATTCCTATAATAGAAAACATGTTAGCAACTGATAACATGATTTGCTGTATCATTATTTTGCTACCAATTTTAAAAGAGCTAAAGTTAAATCAATATATTTCTCAAACTGCAAAACATACAGTCCTGTTATAATTACCACCCATAACCAGCTCAGATAAAATATGATCAAATTTATATGGCCCAATTAATCTAATATTTATCAGTGTAAAAATCATGTTTCATGGCCCGCTCCACTTTTTCTATATCTGGCGGACTATCGACAGAAAAATAAGGCCGATAGGGCATAATTACGGCCCGCTGGGTAAAACCATTGTCGTAAATTCTGTTGCTGTCACAAGCCTCTTTCAACTCTAAAGGTGATTCATCCTGGCTTGCAAACCACTTAAGAAAACTCCACTTAAAGCCAAATATCCCTCCCACTCTGAGAGCTCCCAAAGCTTCAGTAAAATTCTTAGCGTAAGGGATAGGGCTACGGCTCGTATAAAGAACATCAAAATTTCTATTATGTACTAACTTGACAGTATCGGGGTTAAAGAAAGTTTCCTCATCTACTATAGGCACCGCCAAGACAGTCCCATTAATCGATGGGTCTCGTAACAGTGGGTCTATAATCATTTCTATTATATCGGGACCGAGAAGGGGCTCATCGCCTTGCACACAAACTATAATGTCATCATCAGCAACCGAGTTTTCGCATAACTCAGCCGCCTCGGTAACTCGGTCTAGAGCCCTAGTATGGGTATCTGCAGTCATCACTACCTCATAATTTTTGGAGTTTCCAAACTGCCTTATCTTCTCATCACAGGTAGTAATTGCTAAATAGTTCCATTGTAAAAAAAGCTTGGCGCGCTCAAAACAATGCTCAACCATGGGCTTTCCTAGTATACTATGCAATGGCTTACCAGGAAACCTGGATGCAGCCATTCTCGCTGGCACAAAACCATATATTTTTTGAGTGGACATTCTAAATGTATAACTTTCTTAGTTTGTTAAACCCTCTCCAAGTAAACCAATCTATTATCACAAATAATTAAATTCGCTTATACGCTTAATTGCTGTGGGTAGCTCTCTAAAGCTATCAATCGACTGAGAGGCAGTTATTTCAGAATGTTTGATATGACAGTAGCCATAGGTAACAAATACTGATTTAACCCCGGCACGCTCTGCTGCCTCCATGTCTGTTTCGCTATCACCTACAAAAACAGATCTGTCTACGTGTCCTTTTAAAGCAGCTATTGTATCAAAAACGTGTCTAGGATCCGGCTTCTTATGTACAACATCGTCTTCAGTTAAAACTGCTTGAAAAAACTGGTCAAGGCCCAAACTTTCTAAAACCAACATGGTGGTTGGGCCCGGCTTGTTTGTACAAATAGCCATTTTAAGCCCCTTACCCTCTAAGTTTTCTAGAACGTCGTAAACCCCGTCATAAACACTCGTAAATTCAGATGAAACTCTCAAATATTCTGTAAAATATAATTGCATTATTTGCTCAAGACGTTCCTGACCAATATCAAGGTTATTAAGTTTTATTATCTCTCCCACCATCCATTTGGCACCAAATCCAACTAATTCTTTTACCTGACCTAAGCTAAGTTCAGCAACGCCCTCATTGATAAAAACACTATTTAGAGCTGCCCTTATTGCGGGCACACTATCTATTAGAGTGCCGTCTAAATCAAATATTATAGTCTCTGGATATACCTGCATTATCGTCTTCTCTCGCTAGCTACAATAAATGTATTAGCTACTATTATTTGCCAAGCCCCATTTTTTTTTCCATTTAACGTCCGCACAATAAATATCATAGACCAATTTCATGGTCTTAAATACATCTGCTAAGTTGCCTTCTTTTATTTCTTTGTTATCGTTTATAGCTTGCGAAAAATCCTGTATTTCATCGGCCCAAGATGGGTCAATATCATACTCCCGAAATTCTTCGTCCGGATTGACCCTATCATCTCCAGTTCTAGTAACTATTGTAAGTGTCTCATTTCCGTAACTTTTGGACCCAGACAAAATTCCAGCGAGTATTAACATTCCAGTCTCTAGTGTAACTTCAAGACTAAAGCTATGACGCCACTGAGTAGCGGAAGAATGCAACATTGCAACCACCCCTTCATCTGTACTCATAAGTGCATAAGCATTATCCTCAACATCGTGGCCCCAAAAATCGTTAGATATAATGCTAGATATGTCGGAGAATTCTCCCCCAAATAATCTCATTAAATCGACCATATGTATGCCCTGGTCTAGCAATATGCCGCCGCCGGCAAGCTTCCTTTGCGTTCTCCAATCATGATTTTTACCGAAAGTAACGAGTTGAGATTTTCCATAAACACCGCGTAAATTAATAACTCTTCCTAACTTACCAGACTTAACAACCTCTAGAGCATCTCTTACAGATAAATGATATCTATGATTAAACCCATATTTTAACTTTAGGTCAGGATATTTTTGCTCACACTCTTGGACTTTGACTAACTCTTCTAAATTACGGCTAGGAGGTTTTTCACAAAATATATGCAATCCTGATTCTAAACCAGCTATTGTTATTTCAGCTGCCATGTCATTACTGATGCAAACAAATAGTATATCGATACCATCAGAAATTAATTGTTGATAATTTTGGAAATATTTTATCCCGCTGCTTAAGGTGCCGGAGCCAGTGAAGGTTTGATCGCATACAGAAACAACCTCCATGTCATTTCTTTTATTTATAAATTCGGACCGTCGCTTCCCTACGACCCCAAACCCTGCGATACCAACTTTCTTTTTCATTCTATTCAAAATGCCTGCCGTTCTATCCGGTTAATACCTGCGCCATTCTTGAACCAGTATATAACTTCAAAAACCACAGGTTGCCGAAGAAACTAGCTATCAAGTTTTTCTAATTTTTCTACTCGCTTTTTCTGCACCCATTTTCTTACAGGAATTTGCAACTGTTCAGGCAATGTATAAAATGCGTTGCGCGCGACCTTTTTGAGACTAAAACTTATAACATCGTTATCAACATCCCGATGATACTTTAAATGTTTAAGCAGTTCCCGCAAATACAGCTCTGCGTCATCATAACCCTGGGATCTAACCTTAGCGATACCATTTTTGATCCCAAGTTCCATTTTTCTAAACTGTTTTTCATCAAAAATTAGGTATTTCTTATGAAATTCGACCGTTTGATATGGGTTTGCGACCAACATTATCAGCGGCTCAGCGCCATAAGTTATCGCAAGGTCAATAAAATCCTCTATTTCATGACAATTTTCAGAATTTAATGTCATACTAACTTTAAATTGGAAACCCCTCGTTTTCTGCAATTCTGAAATCTTATGCAGGTTTTCCAATACAGTTTGCCAGCTGGCCCTCCTACCTCTTACTCTCAGGCTATCAAAGGTTTGTTCACTCGCCGCATCCAATGAAACAGCCATACAGGAAATTGGGATTTTTTTTAATAAATTAAAAACCCTATCGGTCAAAAGCGTGCCGTTGGTTATAAAAAAGAATCTAGTCTCTAAATTAGTATTATGTGACTCCAAAAATTCTAATACTGGGCCAAAATAAAACGGCTCACCACCAAAGGGGTAAACCATTTGAGCGACTTTTGCATAATTTGGTATTTCTTCCATAAATGTTTTAGGAAGTTTAATTCGCTGAGTCGCATCCTCCCTTTGGTAGCAATGGTAACAATCAAGATTACAGGCATAGCTATAGGTAAATCTAAACCACCTCGGTTTAGACTCCAGGACCACCCTCTTGTTTTTAAACTCCTCTTCATTTAGCTCAGCATTTTTTCTCTGCTCTCCATCTTCACTGAGATCTTTATACCAATCCAAATTTTCGTATTTTTTTCCTCCTTTTAATACGGGGCAGGTATGAGGACACATCGAATGAGCACCATCATTGATCATTCGCTCCCGCACCTCGGAAAATTTCTTTCCATTCCAAATAGAGTCTACTGAACTCTCATTTACGTTACCCAACACGATTTTATTATTACAACACATTGTAACATTTCCGTTAGGATTATTTACCTCAAAATGCGACCAAGGATGCTTGCATACAAATTTTTTCATGATTACCTAACTTATAGCTAATAGTTTCCGCCACATTTCAATATCAACGTGAGAATATATTGTTTTCCAATCCAAGGCATCTTGTTTTTCTACTTCACTCAATGTTTGGGCAAGATTTTCTTTCGAAAAAATAATTGGCTCAACCCCCTCTGGTAGAACGTTGATTGCAACCTTATCAGCCGGCCGCAGTCTTAGTGTTGGCAAACCAGCTAAAAGCCCCTCTAGCCCAGATGCTCCTGTAGCGTATAATAAAGCACTTACTCCCTTTTGATCCCTTAACCCTATCTGGGTAATAGTTATATTTTTCGATTGCATTATTTTCTTGGGATAGAGAGGATGTATCTTAATCAAAAATTGATAGCCCTTACTCGCTGCTTTTTCAACCGCCGCCATAAGTTCCTGTGTAATTTGTGTGTCTGAAGAGGTTGCAACAAAAACAGGCCCACCTGAATCATAATAATTTTGATTAAATGGGGGATATCTGAATGAACCGCCAATAACTAGCATATCCGCTGGCATACCCCAATCTAATAACTGACTATAATATGCTGGTCCGGAGCATATAATTTTTTCCGGGATACTATTAAACCCATCCGGGTTGGACCTTGGCCCCGGGTTGAACTGTTGAGGCCCTATGACAGCATGCTGGTAACCTAATGTTTTTACACTTAATCTTTTTGCAACTCTGACAAGTTCTCTCTCCCAAGGGTGGTTTTCCCAAGGCCATAATATTATTTTTGGTTTAGTAGCTCTTACCCATCTTTCTTGGCAGTGAGACTGCCATGCGTTTGATGCGATAGCTCCTCCCCCGTTTTCTAAACAAACAGAACGTTCAGCGAGCCATCTATATTCCTCTTTTATATTTTCTTTATTAATCTTCCAGCGCCTAAAAAGTAAGGGAATAAGATACCACACTGACCCCCAAGCATGTAGGCTAGTAGTACTATCATTAGATAGATACTTTGCTAACTTAAGACTACCGTCAGTGTGAAGAAATCTATTAATTTCACCTAATTCTTTAATGAGGCTGCCAAAATACGCATCAAAACCATCTCTTTTGCTATCTGGATGGGTATATGCAATTATTGATATTTTGCCATGCCCAAAAGCTGACTTTGAAGTTCTAAAGATAATAAGGGCAGTCAAAAATTTAAGTACCAACTTTATACGGGAAAAATAGCCACGGAAAAAATATATTACGCGTTTTGTCCAGAGAGCAGGGGGGCGAAGTGAATTGACGCCACTTATTTGTCCTAGCTGTCGATATACCCACGGATCGTCACATACAACTAACACCAACTCTTCTTTGCTAGCAACATCCTGTGTGAGCTTGCACCATGCTAACATTAATCCAAAGTCTACATTATATGAAGCTGCTGTTGGCGTATGGGCAAAATTACCATGCTTAGTTCTTGAGAGTGTTTTTCCAAAATCCCACCATTCTTCCCGTATATTTGTAAAATAAGTTTCTATCTGTCTCCCAATATCAGAAAAAAGATATTTATTTTCCAAGGTACAGACAGTCCCTGTCACTCCATACCACGTCATTTTTTTATCAATCGAACCTATTTGTTTACTAGATCTTAAAATTACAGGCATGAACTAACTACAACCAATCACCGCCAGTAACAGGTATCATCTGGCCAGTAATAAAATTTCCATACTCGGATAGGAGGTACGTAATGATAGCTGCTGCTTCCTCGGGATCACCGCCTCTTTTTAGTGGCACTAAGTTTTTTCTATCTTCCATCTCTTTATCTGTTTTATTGTGCCACCGCTGATGAAATCCGCTTTTAAAATAACCCAACCTCACTCCATTAACTAATATATTATTTTTGGCCCCTTCTCTGGCCAACCCCTGCACCATACATTCCGTACCCCTTTTTGCTATTGCATAAGGAAACGATATCTCGCTACCTCCATGCAAACTAGACTCTGTACCTGACAGGACTATTTTTCCTCCAGATTTTTGTTTTATCATGATTTTCATGGCATATCGGGCCAGATAAAACGGGATGCTCATATTAATCTCGATCTCTTTGTTCCAAGAGTCCTCGGGTATATCTAACCAATGTCCGCTATAGTTTATAGCACCAGCTAATACTACTAGAGCATCAATTTGTTTAGCCTTTACAATAAAATCATCAATTAATGACAAGCAATCTTTTTCCTTACTTAAGGTCTTCTGAATTAGCACCACTCTGTCATTTTGCCAATTACCATTTTTAGAAGACCCATGGGCACCTATCATACATTCTGATCCTTGTATTAGTAAGTTAACCAAAGAACCCCCTAAACCGCCAGACGCCCCCACTACTAAGACTTTTTTAGCTTTTTCAACTCTCGGAACCCAGTCAGGCTTATTATATTGATTTTTCACAAATAAAACTCACTCATAATTTTTGCGCTTATTTGTATTGGTTTCATAGAAAAGACCTGATTTAACATCTTTTGCTCCAATGAAACATATCCTTGATAATTAATTAAATTTAATAACTTCGAAATTAGCAAATGGTCTACAGATCCGGAATCCCCCAAAACCCCTAAATCTGGCTCATTTACATGTACGTGAACTAAAAATGGTGCCGCCAGCTCAAACGCTTCTGGGGTTAATTCGTTGCTTATCGCTAACTCTTTCGCATCAATCTGAACACCTACAGACGAATGTCCGACCAGTTTTACAATATCAATTGACTCTGAAACAGAATTTATGAAATTTGTATATTTTTTTTCAAGCGGCTCAAAACATAACGTTGTTCCATGGGACTCTATTCTCGGGATCAAATCGGATAGGAAACTAATGGTTTCAGTAATAGCAGCCCGATCTGAAATATTATCATGTCGCCTTCCTCCACCATATATCAATGTTTTACCTCCTAAATCTCTGCAAACTTTTGATAGATGAGTAAGATAATCAAGGGTTTTCGTTCTATACTCTTTATCTAAAAACAAACCCAGTTCTGGTCGATCAAAAAAAAGTGAGTGCAAACCGACCACTTTCAAACCAGCCACTTCAACTTCTCGTCTGTATTGATCAACAGAACGGTTTGATGCATCGTTCAAAGTATCTCGCCAAACCCGGCTTGGAGCTACCTCCAAACCCTCAAAACCTAATTCTCTAAGGCTCATCAATTCACTAAAATGCTGGTACTCTGGTAGCGCTATATTTGATATACTAAACTTCATTTGATGATTTTATTAATAGGGTAAACTGAATTGGCATTATAATTTTTCCCTGCTTTTTAGTTTGTTTCTTATACTAGTGGCAGAAATCTTTTGTATGTTATCATCAAGAATTATTTTCTGAATTTTATATCCTACATCGCGCCCATAACAAATATTTGTTATATTTGGCACCAGTGAAACCCTAAAGCGATCGCCATACTTCCCTATAGAAGCAATAATGTTATCTTTTATAGTCTCAAAATCAAATGGGTTGTCCTCTAGTCCATGGACATCTCTAAGCATAATATTGACTTGGCCCGTAATTTTTAAACTTTCCTCAAATAACTTTATATGCCCCTCATGCCACGGTTGATATCTTCCCAACATTTGAACTGTAGGCTTTTTATTATCCCATTCATATTGAACAATTTCATTCGCGATCTGAAATGCTATCAACTCGGCATTTTTTTCTTCCACCTGAAAATCAGCATTGTTTGGGCTGACAAATAATCTATTCGTATCATCATATTGACTGGTTTTGATCGTATTCATGTAGACTACAAAATCTGCATTAAATATATTTCGTGTCTCCTCTGTTGGACAAATAAAATCAGCAATAACTATTCTTCCTGATTTTAGCTCTTTGTCAGCTAATGCCGACATTCTATTTGCCTGACGCTCTCTCCCCACTACACTAAAGTCAAAATCCCTTGCCTTCGCACGTACCTCATCTGCATTTAACCATACCGCTTCTAAAAGTTGGGACAATATTTTGCTTAAATAACTTTTTCCTGAACCAGGAAGACCCATAACCAAAATTTTTTTCTTCATTTTGTTCCTATTTAATTCGTCAATTTATTAAGGATTATTTGCCATCGACTGAAGCTAACTCATTAAATTCTATACAACTATCCATCAACTCACTAAAAGTACCAATCGCCCTTACCACGCCGTCAATAAAGAAGACTATTCTATCGCATTGCCTTACTGTGGTTAATCGGTGAGCTACTATTAATATAGTTTTATCCTTAGAGACTGACCCTAAAGATAATGTGATTTCCTGCTCGGTTAAATTATCTAGCTCCGAAGTTGCCTCATCAAATATTAATACCTGTGGACTTGAGTAGAGAGCTCTTGCAATAGCTAGCCTTTGTTTTTGGCCACCAGAAATTCGGGCTCCGTTCTCTCCAATGACAGTATTTTCCCCAAGTGGAAGTGTATCTATAAAATTATCCAGCTTTGCCAGCCTTAGACAGCTATTTACTTGGTCAAGGTTTATTTCCTCTACTGGAATTCCGAAAGCTACGTTATTAATAATTGTATCATCAAGTAAAAAAACATCTTGTGGAACAAAACCAATGGTTGCTTGCCAAGATTCTAAGTTTTCCAAAATATTTGTCCCATCGGCTAAAACCTGTCCGACGTTAGGCCTCAACAGCCCCAAAATAACATCCAATAATGTCGATTTTCCCGCACCAGACATTCCAACAAATCCGATTCTCTCGCCTTTTTTTATAGTCAGGTTTATATTGTTCAATGAAGGCCTTGTAGCACCGGGGTATGTATATGAAATATTTTTTAATTCAAAGGATTGGCTAAACGGTAAGGCAATAATAGGGTTTTTTTCCGCTCTAGGATATACAGCCTCTGGGGCGGCAGCAAAGCTGTCAAATACTTTGGTTATATGCGCCGAATTTCGGCGAAGTTCTGCGGCCGTAGTTAAAATCCTACTTAGTGAAGGCATCAAGCGAAGCGCGGCCATTCCAAAAAGACCCAATGTATATATGATGTCATTGGAAGTGTTTCCTTCGGACTTTAGATAAACTACAATTATTAGGCACCCCAGTACCATTGAAATCTCGAGAATGAGTCTAGGTATTTGTATAGAAGTCTTCGACAAGGTATCGAACAAATACTTCGACTTTCCTATTTCCAGAATTTTATCGCCTAGGTAGCTTCGATATCTCATTATTTTTACATTTCTAATGTTATCAAAGGTTTGCGCAATCCACTTAACCAATGTTTGCTCTAATTCTAAGTTTAGTCTTCCCCAACGCTGTAAAATTGGGCTGAAATATTTATAGTAAAAAAGTCCAATAGCACTAAAAGCAAGGAGTGCGATAAAACTTGCCTCAGCTTGGTGAAAAACTAATAATGCAAATATGCCTATGGTCATCATAAAATCTAAAATGGTCATTAATATTAGGCGGACAGAGTCCATTGTCAGACCCACACTTGTCCGGATGTTCACAATCATTGAGGCACTATTATTGTTAAAGTGGTACTCCAGTGGTAACGACACATATACATTAAACAAACGCTGACCAAAAATTGCTGTTTTGTTTCCTACGACTAGGTTGATTATTAAAACCATACCCAGAAATAGTAAGTTTTTTAAGCAAAAGACTAAAGCAAACAGAAGCATAACATATATCTCTAATCCCTCATCCAGCTTCATGGGCAACAAAGAAACTATTATTTGTGTAAAGGGACCCTCCTCCTCTCCAATCAATAATATTTGAATTAATGGAAGAATTAGACCAATCGAGAATACCTCGACAGCAATCGTCACTGCCATCGGTATCATCAAGACGGCAAAATGAAGCTTTGTTAATGGATCAAGAATAAAATATAGTTCTTTAAGTGACTTAGTCATAAGCTCTTATTAATTTATAATTTTATATTTTTAACTAAAAAATCTATCTGAATTTAAAATAATTATTTGATGGTGGGTTCTAGTCCATGAGCTTTTAGCCAAAACTCCACCTGAGGAAGTTGCCAATCATAATCAACGTCAAGGCCACCCCAATTGTGTATTGGATAGATTTTTTTTCCTAGCCATTTTTGAGGAAGCAGGCCCGAATCAATATTTTCGAGACATCTGGGCCTTACTGCACATAAACTCATATCAGCAAAATAAACATCGCCCTGGGAGTCTCGGTCACAGTTAAGTTTGTTTAGATCTCCGAGAGTTTCAAAAGGAACAAAAGGTTCCAGACATCCGTCAGGTCCTATCTTACGCGCTCTTAGCGGACTCCACATGTTATACCGTGAAACTGTTACAGCAGAGTCTAATGTTTCATCTTCCCTGAGTATTCTAACTGCTTCGTCAATATGTTCGGAGGTCAATGTAGGTGAATTGGCAAAAAGTAAAATCATTATTTCAACTTCTATATTTTCGTCAACCAGTCTTCTTTTTATATACTCATAACCATGAAGATAGGCATCTTCCGCAAGTGCCTCATTTGTACATAGTTCGTTGGGTCTCTTAATAGTTTCTGCACCATAATCATTACCTATTTTTATGATTTCCTCAGAATCACTGGAAACAAAAACCTTATCAACACAATCTGACTCTTGGGCTGCTACCAATGGGTAGGACATTAAAGATCGGCCTAATACCAAATGAGTGTTTTTCCCTGGAAAACCTCCAGATCCCCCTCTACCCAGCAGCAAAGCGCAAATCACTTTTTATACCCCCCCTTGGCCTATAAACTTAAATTTCATAACACAACTCATAATTCTTATACTCATAATCTATTTTATATTAATATTTAAATACTAAGCCTCTTCAATAATATTGATAACATCCGACATTATGTTTTCAGGCCCAACTGTAAAGCGGCTATACCCAGACAAACACGGAGCATTAAAGGATTTTTTATAAAGGACCTTTCCTGCTAACTTTTTATGAATAAGTTCCCTCGATATTCCAAAATCTATATGTACAAAGTTTCCAGAACAATTAAGTGTTTTAAACCCTAAACCTTTCATTTTTTTTAGAAAAAAGGATTTGCCTTTTAAAGTTCTAGTCACTGCGGCCTCTATTTGATTAAAATTATCAATAAGTCGCTCCATCACAGATAATGCTAAACCATTTACTTCATACATGGGCCTAACTTTATGAAGTTGATAAACTGTCTCCCGGTGGGCCGCCGCAAACCCTAGCCTTAATCCCGCAATACCCCAACCCTTCGCAAAAGTGCGGGCAACCACTAAATTTTTGTACTTACTAATCAAAGGCAAGGCTGTTATATCCGAGAAAGGATGGTATGCCTCATCAATTAAAACCATAGCCTCAGCCTGGTAGCAAGTTTCCACTATTCTTTCCAACTCATTATAACTGAAAATTGTACCGGTAGGACTATCAGGATTTGGCAGGCACAACAAATCTGGCTGAGACATTTTTATTTTTTTACAAATCTCGGTAACGTCTAACTTTGGACCGTTGTTGCTCCCCTTATAATCAATCAGAACACTCTCTGCCCCTAACATTTGAGTGTAAAGAGGATACATTGCAAAAGAGGGATTTGTTTGTAATACTTTTTGGGTCGGGGATACAAAAGTTTCAAACACCGCTCTTATAGCCCCATCAGAGCCAGGCGCAAAAAGTAAGTTTTCTGGATTTAAATGCAGGTGATCAGATAATTTCTTATAGTAGGGGGCGCATTCTGGATATTCTGTAGCTATATCAACGGGTATGGATTTTAGGATGTCACTGATGAAACTCTGCAGTTCGCGATCCAAATTCTCATTTTTATCTAAGGGTATAACACCATTAGTATTTCTGGCCACTACGGTCCAATCTGGTCGTGTAATTAAGTCCCCTTCTATGAACTTCTTAGGACTTGGGAAAATCCCAGTATTTTTAAGATTTTGCAATTTTTTTAGCTTGTGCGATAAAGATTAGATATTTGTTCGTTTGGCTCTCCAAGAAATTGTGACTCAAGACCCTCAGATAATTCTACCCACTCTCCATCTTCTGCAGACCTATATATACCGTGCAAAAGATTAAGTGTTTGCATTCCATCCTCAAATGAAACTGGTGGCTCAGCATCATTATTTAACACTGTAAGAATATCCTTGTACATCTCCCGATGGCCTAGCCCATAGACTATCTCAAATTCCTCACTATTTTCCTCACATTGAGTCGGATCTGGAGAAAAAGTTATCAACTTATTTGTTGCCTCCCCAGAAATTACCGCTAACCCTTTTGAGCCAACTATAGAAATTGATGCCTCAAAATCATCTGGCCAGGCCGCTGTCGTTATCTCTATTACGCCAGAACCGCCTAACTCAAACTCAAATATTGCTGCAACAGTATCCTCCACTTCCACGTTTACTGATTGTGTAGCCTTAACTGCATTTACACGATTTATTTTTCCCCCCAAATGTCTTAGGATATCTATATAATGAACACCCTGATTTGTAAGGGCGCCGCCATCATGCGAATAAGTTCCCCGCCAAGGGTCCCTATCATAATATCTTTGAGGTCTGCACCACCTAACACGCGCGCTTGCCATCCTAATATCACCAAGTTCTCCATTTTCTACTGCCTTTCTAACGCGTCTGACGGCCTTATTATAACGATTCTGATATACGGGAAAAATTCGGCAATTATTGTCTTCTGCTAAATTATATGCATCTCTCATTTGTTTTTGTGTCATAAATGTAGGCTTTTCAACCACAATATCTTTTTTGTGATCTTTAATTATATCTGCAGTATGCTCAAAATGCATTCCAGATGGTGTAGCAATTGTAACTAGGTCCACATCATCCAATTTTTTTAGCATCTGGTTGTAATTTTCAAAAAAGGGCACTTCATATATTTTAGCTAGGGGTTCTCCAACCTGTTTTTTTAAATCGCATATAGCTAACAGCTCAACTTTTTCGACATCTGCTATCATTTTACAATGGTGAGCTGCCACACGCCCCCCACCGATAATTGCTACTTTTAGAGATTTTGTCATATTTTCACCTAGCTTTTCCTTATAAATCAATAATTCATTGCACAAATTAAACTAATTCAACTCGACCAGTTTTTTCACAAACTTCAATTACATCTATCGGGTAATCATCCTGAATTCTACCGGGGCGGTACATTCCCTCTCTCAATTTTTTCTTCACTTTTAGGATGCTAGCCTCGTCTCGCATTGGGCTATACCAAGGCCCCCCATCTAACAACAACGCATTATCAAATTTTATCTGTTTTTTCCGTATCTTAATAACCCCTTGGA
>MDSZ01030849.1_pt1 | contig 13314 bp, 9 predicted proteins | sample 811201 | NCBI WGS metagenome assembly MDSZ01 (sample SAMN05326647, study PRJNA326480) | marine metagenome | isolation source: seawater | place: Indian Ocean: North | collected 2010
GACGCGGTTTGGGATATCGGCTTGAGCGGCAAACTCCTCAACCCGCCGCGCGATCTCTTCGGACGGTCGCAGTTGGGGATACCAGGGCTTAATCGTGTCGAGTGGCCCATTGCGGGTAATGACGACGACGTCCGCATCCTCTGCAGCCTGGACGTCGTAAGGAGGGGCAAAGTGCGACAGTTCGTAGGGCATGACAACATCGCCGTTCCGGTACCTGCTGAGGCGATCTTGCCAGACCGAGGGAAATATTCGAGCGCCTTCAAGGTCGGCCACATTGAGCGGTTTCGCGTGTGGGAACGTCAGCAATGCGGTGTACACGTCGGGGCCGCTAGGACTCCAGTACGCAGAGTCATTCCAGTCAACGACCAGTTCGCGTTCCGTATCGATCGCATATCGCCAGGCCGACAAGAGCACCGCTAGCCGGCCACCCATGCCGAAGCGCCCCTTGACCACCACCGTCCGCACGGACGAATTGTATGGCTTATTCCGGTACCAAGCCTTGAGCTGCGCCAAGCCGACGAGCGACGTTGGCCTCGCAGGACACCCACATGGCACGGTCGAGAGCTCTCAACACGCCAAGGCACGTAGGGGCCGTGCAGTAGGGTTCGCTTGGCCGATCAGGGAAGGGAACGAGCCAGATGCGCGTACTGGTCACCGCCAGTTTCAAGGCCCCGTTCGGTGGGCTGCAAGCCAATGTGCGCGCACAATTGCGCGCCATCCGCCAAGCCGAAAGTACGCCAGTTCTGGCATGCGATGCCGGAAGATTTGCTGAGGCGGTGAGGAGCGAGGGCTTCGAGGTCATTGACGGAGACTTGCTTTCGGCCGAGGTGCACCGCCGCTGCGTCGGGGCGGGGCCCTTCGACTTGATCCATGCTCATCCGTTTGCCGCCCGCCAGTTGGGCCTGGCGGTCGCAACGGAGCTTGGCCTCCCAATGCTGGTAACCCTCCACGGCAAGTACACCGACAGCCTCAGCGAGTACCACTCGGCCATCAATTATGTCGTTGTCGTGAGTCGAGCGATCCGAGATCGCCTCCTCGCCACCATCGACATCGCTCCTGAGAAAGTTCTCGTCATCCCCAACGGGACCGACACGAACCTCTTTTTCCCGGCGACAACTGCGGCCGGCGATCGAGATGAGGAGGAATCCAAGCACCGCAGCGTCTTTCTTGCCAGCCGGTTCGATCACGACAAGGCATTCATCGTCGATCTCATCGTCGAGACATGGAACCTTCAGGCAACCAAGCGTGCCTTCGACATCCGGTGGGTGGTCGCCGGCGATGGTGCCGACATCTCGCGTCTTCACGACGCTGCCGCGACCCTCGAGGGCGCTGCCGAAACGCCCTTGGTCGAATTCCTGGGCTGGCAATCCGAAGCGGCCCTAGCCGACGCCTACCGTTCCGCGGATCTCGTCGTAGCCCCTGGCCGAAGTGTTATCGACTGCATGGCCACCGCAACCCCAGTGATCGCCGTCGGTAGTCAAGGCTATGTCGGGCCGATGCTCGGAGAGACTGCGATGAAGGGTGCCTACGAGAACTTTGGAGGAGGCGGATCGAAGCACGAGCAGTACCTGCCGGGTTCCATGTTTGCCGACGTGGACACGCTCGCCTTCGATGACGATGCCAGAGCAGAGGCCTCTGCTCTGGGTCTCGCCCTGGTCGACGCCTACTTCCGGCAGGATGACGTCGACCGACAACTAATCTCCTTGTACCAAACGCTCCGTCGGACCACAACGCCATCTCGCCACGCGTTTGACTACGAGGAGGTCGCTGCCGACCTCCCCGGTCTCGGCTTCTGCGACGACACGCAAGGCGTGACGGCCCTCGCCCCGACATGGCAATTCCCGATCACCGCCACTCGCAAAATCGAGGCTGGGCCCAATGGCGACATCAGGGCGACCGTGAGCTCCGATGATGGGCCGTTCTATCTCGCTGCAGAGTCAACCGACTTCTCTCGCCCGCCAACCAGCAGCCAGTGGGCGATCGAACCCAGCAAGAGTTTTCGCCTGGCCGCGAGCCTGCTGTCCTCTGACCCAGGACTCGACCTGGACATCTGGGTTGTGCAGTACAACGGCCAGAAGCGACTTCGGTCGGCATCGACCCGGCTTGAGCCTGGCCGCACGGCGCTCTCATTCACGACCGGGCCAGAGACCAACGCAGTCAAAGTGGCCGTGCGATTCGCAGGTCAAGGATCTGCCCACTTGGGACCACTTGGGCTCACGGAACGAATTGAGCGATGGAAGCCGGTCGCGCCAACTCGCCGACCACCCAGCGGGCGGCTCTCTAGCTACGCCGGTGAAGACCTCATCTTCATTCTCGGCGCTCCGAGATCGGGGACCACATGGCTCCTTCGCCTGATCGCTGAACACCCTGCCGTTGCGGCGGCGACGGTTGACAACCTTGCGCTACGCGTGAACGACAACGAAACACTCGAAACAAACGTCTTCAACGAGGCGCGCGGATTCACCGACAGCCAGCTACGCCGAGCGTTTCATCGCCTCGGTCAGCGTTCTTCAGGCGACGTCATTGTTGAGAAAACACCGATTCACCTCCTCTACACCGACCGGATTCGTAGGGTGTTCCCAGAGGCCGCTCTCGTGCTCACTGATCGCCACCCTCTTGCCGTCGTCAACTCGCTGCTCCACGTTGGCCGGTCAAAGGACTCTTGGTGGAAGGGGGCACCGGCCGAACCAAGTGCAGCTGTTCAGCTATGGATGCAATACGAGGAAGCTGCCGATCGATGCCGCGAACTTCACCAACCGATCCAGATTCGCTACGAAACGCTCGTGGAGGACACAGAAGTGACACTTGACAGCCTTCTCTCGCAACTCGGGCTCGGTCGGGGCTCCATCGCAAGTCAGATCGACGCTGCAGCTCAAGGTAAGGGGGTGCCGATGAGGGGCGCCTTCCGGGACGGGTCGGTGGACTCCTGGCGACGCGAACTCACTGAGTCAGAACTCAACGAGATACTCGAGGTCGGCAGTGACCTGCTCCGAACTGCGATGAGACGCCACGATTCGAGCAGCGACGGTGGTTCGACCCCGCCACAATCAGCCGCGGCCCCTAGCTGAGGTCGGTTGGCCGGAGTCGACGTTCTAGCGGCTCGTCGAGCAGAGCATCCACGATGCGCTCCGACGCCCTACCGTCCCAGAGTTCCGGCGTCGGGTATTCGGTCTCTGCTTCAAGCGTTCGCCGAGCGGTAACCACAATCGTGGATGGGTCGGTACCAACAACCTGATTGGAGCCTTGCTCGACCGTGATTGGCCGCTCCGTGTTCTCGCGTAACGTCAGACATGGAACGCCGAGCATGGTCGTTTCCTCCTGCACGCCGCCAGAGTCAGTCAAGACGAGCCGGGCACTGGCTTGGAGGGAGACGAAATCGAGATAGCCGACCGGTTCTGCAAGCGTGATTGCGTCAGAAAGCGCGCCAACATCGATGCGCTGCCGGGTTCGCGGATGGATCGGAAATACAAGAGGCAGGTCGGTGCTGATCTCGTTGAGCGCCCCAACCAAACCGGCTAGGACGTGCGGATCATCCACGTTGGACGGGCGATGCATCGTGACGAGCCCAAACGCCCCGTCCCGAACGCCCAAATCCCTCAGGATCGGACGTTTCCGGGCTCGTTCAAGGTTCGAGAACAAAGTGTCGACCATCACGTTGCCCACCAGCCGGATCTGATCGTCCCGATAACCTTCGGCTTTCAGGTTGTCCGCAGCATCAGTCGAGGGCGCAAGCAGAAAGTCGCTCAATCGATCGGTGACCACCCGATTTATCTCCTCGGGCATGTTCCAGTCACGGCTTCGCAACCCTGCTTCGATGTGAGCAAGATGGACTCCTGCTTTGGCGGCAACAAGACCGCAGGCGACCGTGGAGTTGACGTCTCCTGGTACCAGCACGACATCCGGTCGGTAGTCATCGACGACGGCTTCGAATCGTTCCATGATCCGAGCTGTCTGAGATGCATGCGAACCCGATCCGACGTCGAGGTTGAGATCTGGCGTCCGAATCCCGAGATCATCGAAGAAGACGTCGCTCATCGCTGCGTCGTAGTGCTGGCCGCTATGGACCAACAACACTTCAATCCCCCTGCCCTCGAGTGCCCATAGCACCGGGGCAACCTTCATGAAGTTTGGCCGCGCGCCGGCGACCAAGATCGTGCGCATGGCTACCCCTGTCCTTGTTTCCGAGACTTCCCGTACGCGCCGCGCATTCTGGGCGTAACAGCAAGCCTGCGCTGAGGTAAACCGCTGCCCTCCTTGCGAAAGTCGGGCGCCTGCGCGCACCCCCTCGCGCGCACTACGCGACACGCTGTCCAATCGAACTCAAGCACTTGGTGATGTTAGCGGCGGTGAAGACCAGCCTCAGCAAACGCGCTGAGGCCCAAAGAGCCATACCCGCCTTCGCACATGACCGTTGCACCTCCATTTCGTGCAGCTAGATTTGCGGCACATGAAAGCAACGAGTGCAATCGCCCAGAATGCGACCTCTCAGTACGCTCTGATCGAGGCGCAGTGGGCCGCTACTCAAGATCTCGTCGACCTTCCCCGCAGTACGGCGAGGGCCGTCTGGGGCCGCCGCAACACCGAACTCGTGCGTAGCGCTGGTGAAGTTAGAGCTCTCAGCTCGTGGCCCGAGCTTGACCCGGTATCTGCAGCGATTTATAACGGGCCGGAGAACCGCGCCCGAGTCGCTCGAGTGCTCGAATTCATCAGAGACGGCGAACGCCTTGTCGATATCGGCTGCGGTAACGGCTCGCTCGGGGGTCACATTCTTCGCCGCAAGCAGCTCGAGGTGTACCTCGGTATCGACGCGTCTTCGAAAGCGATCGCATCGTTCCGTTCGATGGCGAAAGCAAACGAAATCACCAACGACAGCTACCGGCTGATCGAGTCGATGGTCGAACAGGCGGGCGAACGCGCCATCCCCGAGATCGACCCGACGCTCGTCCTTCTTCTGGAGATGTTGGAACACGTCAAAGACCCTGGCCTCGTGCTCCGTCAGACAGCAGCAGCCGTAGGCGACCAGACCGACCTCCTCATTTCAGTCCCGATGCTCGGCGAGATCGAGCACGAGTGGGGACACGTATCGGTCTTTGATCGAGCTCGACTCGAACGGATGGCGCGAGACGCCGGCCTGCACATCCACTGGGTCGAACCGGTCATGCATCAGTGGCTCCTCATGCTTCTGTCTAAGGATCCGAACCCCCGGCCCCGGATCGAGGAGATCGTGCAGCGGCCAAAACAGCAGTTGGCCGACCTAGCCGCCGAAGATCAGCGCTACTACTTCCGCAATCTTGAGATCAGCCAGACCACGGTGATGTCAAAGACCAGCCGACCACTCGCTCGCAGTGACCTCCTTCTTGCCCCCAACGGAGGGAGCGTCGAGCTCCACGTTCCATCAACTGATGACGGCAGCGTCGGCGGCGTCACAATTTACCGGCCCGGCCTCGCAGTCCTTCGTGTCATGCTGTCCGTAGACGACCCGTCGGCCATCGCCGCCACCGCGGCAGAGTTCCGCGCTAACGACGTCACGCTTGAGCAGTGGCGGATCCCTGCAAAGGACATAGCTCGTCTTAGCCAGCCTCGGACCTGGGTTTTCCGCCGCGGGTTCGACCACGGACGCCCCCACAAGAATCTGATTGCTGGCGAGCCTGCTGAACGACTTGAAATCTTGTTCACGACCAAGCCCGGCGCCGCTGTCAACGTCACCTTCCACACCGCCCACTACCTGACGAGCATTGACAACCCGACACAACCTCGATCACCGAACTTTATCGAGCTCGGAAATTGTTAAGGGCCTGGCGAAAATGACGACCTTTGCTGGCATTGCCCGGTCAATTGCGAAGAGGCTCCCGGGAAACCAACAGGCCGTTCTTCGAGCCGTGTACCGACGGGGCCGATCAATAACAGCGAGTGCCACGCGCCTTCCTGTTGCCCAACGAGCTGTTCGGGCCGCAAGGCTCGTCGCCGGCGGCACCAGAGCCCATCCTGCTTCGTCCCTTCCAAGCGTCGGGAACCCCCTCGAACTCAGCACCCGGACAGAGTGGTTCGAGTTTGAGGTTGAGCCGTACGAACGTCACCTTGTCACCGTCCGGATGGCCAGCGATCACGAGCCCGATGAGCGAGCCGCACTGGTGCAGTACCGCTTCCTGGATCACCTTGGGCGGACGCTGAAAAACGAGTCCATCGGCAAGGCGGAGTCCTCGGTTTACGGCTATTTCGACTACCTTCCGCGAACGCCGGTCGACGCAGTCTCGAGTCAGGTCGTCTTCACCCCGGAATTGGCCACCAAACTTCACATCGGGTTTCGCCGCTACAAACCAAGTGGCGATCGGCCGGTCAGTCTGGAACACGTGGAGTTGACGCCACTTGGGAAGCGCTTCGCCTTCCCGAAATACGACGTCGACGACAGACTGCCACCTCGCACTGCAACCCGCCTGGCGGTTGTCGCCGACACTTTCACCCTCGATGCGCTGAGTCGTCAGTGCCAGGTTCTTCCCCTGAGCCGGCGCGGGTGGAAAGACGAAATCGCTGCGTACGAGCCCGACCTTCTTTTCATCGAGAGCGCCTGGAACGGCAACGACGGAGAGTGGCTGTACGAGGTGGTGAACCTAAGCGAGAAGCGTAAGGCCCTCCGCGAGCTCACAGCCCACGCCCGCGAGCTTGGTGTCCCTTCGCTGTTCTGGAATAAGGAGGACCCGCCGCACTTCGAGGACTTCCTTGAGGCTGCTCGACTTTGCGACCACGTCGCCACCACAGACGCAGAGCTGGTCTCGAGATATCAGGAGCGGCTGGGGCACGACCGGGTCTTTGCGCTGCCGTTCGCTGTTCAGCAGGATCTCCATAGTCCCCGAAAACCACGAGATGAGCGAGGCGGTCGGTTTCCCGAGGCAGTGTTCCTTGGCAGCTGGTGGGCCGAAAAGTTCGATGAACGACGGGATGCCCAAGAGGCGCTGCTCGAAGGCGCTGCCCCGGCTGGGCTAGCCATCTATGACCGCTACTTCAAGTTCAATGACCATGAGCGGTACCGGTTCCCAAAGCGGTGGCTTCCCTACGTCCACGGGTCGCTGGATTATGACCGTGTTCTCGCAGCCTACCGAAGCTTCAACATCGTGCTGAACGTCAACACCGTGACGCACTCGCAGACCATGTTCTCGCGCCGAGCACTCGAGGCAGCAGCATGCGGTGCCGTCGTGATCTCGAACCCATCGGTAGGCACGAGAGCGGCGCTGGGAGATCTGGTGCTCGAGGCTTCTACCACCGCCGAATGCAGCGAATACGTCCAACGGTTGCAAGAAAGCCCGACCGAGCGTGATGTGCTAGCGCACCGTGCATACCGGCAGGTCCACCAGCACCACACGTGGGGCAACCGGATGCAAGACATCGCCCGAGAAACAGGAATCTGGGTGCCCCACATCAACCGCGCCCGCAAGATCTCCGTCGTGCTGGCGACGAAACGCGCTGCGGGCGCGAACCGAATTCTCGAATGGCTCGACTCGATCATCGACCGCAACATAGAACTCGAGCCGATCGTGATCACGGCGTTTGACCCCGCTGAACTTGACGCGGGCAAGGTCGAGCGGGTCGGTGCAAGGATTGAGAAAGAACTCGAACACCACACCCTCGGCGACAGTCTCAACCGCGGCGCCGAGCTCGCCACCGGAGGCTATGTCGCCAAGGTCGATGACGACGACCTCTACGGCGATGCCTACTTCGACGACCTTCTGCTCGCAATCGAGGCGAGCCGAGCTGACATCTGCGGAAAGCAGGCTCATCTTCAGTATCTGGAATCCGCTGACACCACCGTGCTTCGCTATCCGGACAGCGACCACCGATTCACCGACTTTGTCTGTGGCTCGACACTGCTGATGAAGCAAAGTGTCTTCGAGGAAGTTCAGTTTCCGTCCCGCCGGGTCGGCGAGGACACCCGGTTCCTAAACCGAGCGCGGGCTGCCGGTTTCACGGTCTATTCCGCAGACCGTTTCAACTACATTTCGATCCGACGAACCGACCTTGACAGCCATACATGGCAGGTCGATGCCGACGAACTCTTGGCGAGCAAGCTGAGCGAACATGTTTCTGACGGCATCGCCGTCGACTTTCTGGAAATCTAAGCCAAGTAAGCGAATATGAGCGACGAGTCTGAGCTGCGTCCGGTCACAGTTCTCCTGCCCCCAGTCGAGTACATCCGAGCTATCTGGGACCGACGGCTGTTCGCGTCCACCGCACCCCGCTACGAACTCACGGCTCAGAACATGGATCGCGTGCTCGGAAACCTCTGGTTGATCCTCAACCCGCTTCTGCAAGTCGGGGTGTATTACATCTTCTTCGGAGTGCTCATCGGCACCCGCGGTGGTGTCGAGAACTTCACATCTTTCCTCACCATCGGGGTGTTCGTCTTCAGCTTCTCGAACCGGAGCATCATGTCGTCTGCGAACTCCATCACGCAGAACCTTGGACTCATCCGGTCGCTGAGGTTCCCTCGGGCGATCCTGCCGATCTCAATCAACGTAGCGAGCACCATCGCTTATGGCCCGATTCTGATCGTGATGCTCTTGGTGGTTTTGGTCGACGCTGGGCTACCACCAGCGGCCATCGCCCTCCTCCCAATCATTATTGCGCTCCAAGTTGTCTTCAATCTCGGCGCTGGCTTCATAGTGGGCCGCCTCAACATGATGGTTCCCGATACCGAGAACATCCTCAACTTCTTGTTCCGTCTGGTCTTCTACATGTCAGGGATCCTCTACTCCGTTGAGGTCTACGTGGACCAGGAGATGGTTCGGGAACTATTCGCGCTCAACCCTTTTTACGCATACATTGAGCTGAACCGACTGGCGCTGATCGGAACCTCGCCCGGGCCTTGGGTCTGGTTCAGTGGGATCGCGTGGGCGGCCGTTCTTACCACTGTCGGGTTCGAGTTCTTCAGGCGAGGGGAGCTGTCTTATGGCCGAGGCTGAGCACGTGCCAAGCAGCCTCACCAGGGCCATCGAGATACGTGACATGCACGTCACGTATCGCCTCTTTACCCAAGTGAAGCCAGGCTTTCGGGCGATGGTCCAAAGCGGGTTTTCCGGACGGCGATTCGTTCCTGTAGAGGCTCTCCGAGGAGTCAGCCTCTCCGTCGAACGAGGCGAAGCGGTCGGGATCATCGGCCGGAACGGATCAGGCAAGAGCACGTTCCTACGGGCGCTCGCCGGTTTGCTGCCCTTGGCATCCGGGGAAGTGCTCACCACCAGCGAACCGATGCTGTTAGGAGTCAACTCAGCGCTTCGCCCTGGCCTCTCCGGGCGTCAGAACGTTTCCCTCGGACTTTCCGCCCTTGGATTCACGCGAGATGAAGTTGCAGCGATGACCGATGAAGTCACTGAATTCGCCGACATCGGTGACTTCATCGACCACCCAATGCTGACGTACTCAAGCGGCATGCGCGCTCGAGTACACCTCGCAATCGCCACCACCGTCCGACCTGACATCCTGTTAATCGATGAGGCGCTCGCCGTCGGCGACAAAAACTTCAGGGCTCGAAGCTACGGTCGGTTAAACGAACTGCAAGAACAGGCTGGCGTCATCATGCTCGTAAGCCACAGCCTCTCGGAGATCCTCCGGGTGTCGACCCGTGTAGTTTGGATTGAAGACGGTCTCATACGAATGGACGGCGAACCCAAGGATGTCGTCGCTGCCTACGAGGCGTCATGACTGCAGGCGACGCGGAACAGCGGGCTTTGCGAGCAATTGCGGCAGGCGAAGAACGCGTTCGTCGTATCGAAAGGTCAGAACCTTATCTGCTCGGTCAGGCGCTGCTCCAGCTCCGACCGACTCCGACGAGTCTCTGGCGGTTCCTGAGGCAAGTGCGAGACCTACGATCCGTTGAGCGCCAGCTCAAACGGCGGGCCCGCGTTGCGCAACCTTGGCGAGTCCTTCCACCGCTCGACATCGATGGTTCTCCGCAGCTGCGAGCGGAACTGGCCAAATATTGTGCCGCTGGCGATGTTAAGGCAAAGCTCCGAATCACGACCGAGCCCGGCTGGGAGATCGAGGCTACCGAACCCGTGCCGTCACTGAGGTGGGATCTCCGCGATCCTCGAAGCGGGATACTCCTGCCTGATGTGCGCACCGCTGAAAACGGACGGAAGGGCGTTCTTCGGTTACGAAACCAGGCCCCGCCTGCAACACAACCATTCCAGGAGAAACTCATCACAGCCCTCCATGTCGGGGGTGACCTCGGCCGGGACCTAGCCGCAGCGAGTCGCGCAACCGGAGCACCAGTTGTCGAGGCGACACCAGCGACCGATCAAGCGGGTGTCGTTGCAACGAAGAGCGGAGATATCGATCGGGTCGCTCGTCGGTTGAGCCGACGGGGGCTCGAGACAGCACGACTCCGCGTCGAAAGCTACCGTTGGGCTCAACACCCGAGTAGAAGTCGTATCGGCGTCCTTAGCAGCCTTCTCGAAGAAGCGACTGACTGGAGAGCACCCTCACCACCGTCAGTCGCCGTGCTCTGTGCCACGCGCCGCCCTCGACAACTAAGTCACGTGGTTGACTCCGTCAAACGACAAAGAGGCGTTGACTGCCAACTCGTCGTCGTCTGTCACGGTGACGAATTCGACCGATCCGAAGTCGAGTCCATCATCGAAGATGTGGGCGGCGCGGCCCTCTTCGCACCGCCTGATTTGAGCCTCGGGGAGTGCCTCGACATTGGAAGAGCAGCGACTAGCGCTCGGATCATCGCCAAGTTCGATGACGACGACCACTACGGACCGTGGTACCTCCGTGACTCGGTCGACACCATGACGAGAACCGGCGCGGCAGTCGTCGGGAAGCAGTCGTACTTCGTGCACCTTGCTGATCGCGATGTCACCTACCTTCGCTTCCCTGGATCGCGCAGCGGATGGGCACGCCGAGTTGCTGGCTGCACTCTTGTCCTGGATCAAGATCTTGTTGGCGAGACTTCGTTCCCGGTGGTCTCTCGGGGAGAAGACACGCTCTTCCTTGACCGCTGTCACCAGCAAGGGCTCGGTGTCTACGCCGACGAGCCGTTCGGATTCATTCAGAGTCGCCGGCCGAGTGGGCACACGTGGAAGATCGCCGATGATGAGATTGTTCGATCGTCATCCAAGGTCAGTGACGGCTTCGCGAGAGAGATGCTTCTCGCATGAAACACCGGCTAGCGACTCTGGAAATCGGGGCGTACACAATTGGGCCAGCGGTAAATAGAAGCCGCGAAGGTTACGAATGCAAGTTCGGGAAAAACCCGCAGGACCCTGGGGGCTGGTACCGCATCGACGATTGGCATCGCACGAGCATTGTGCTGGATAGCCTCGCCCCTGGGTCGGTGCTGGACGTCGGTGCAGGTGCCGGCCAGTTCATCAACGCTGTTGCCCACTCGGGCCGCTTCGGGCCGCTCAACGCAATTGATGTCGGCCAGTTCAACAAGTTCCACGTTCAGGCCGGACGGATCAACTACGAGATCATGCCGGCAACCCTGATGCGGTTCGACGACAACACGTTCGACAACGTGACGTGTCTTGAGGTTCTTGAGCATGTACCCGATGACGCCGTCGACAGAATCGTCAGAGAACTCCGAAGGGTGTGCGCAGGACGGTTGATTGTGTCGGTGCCCTACTGCGAGGTGCAGCCATGGGCAGACGGCCACGTTCGCCGCTTCAATCGGGCCTCACTTCGCCGCCTGTTTCCCGACGGCACGTTGACGTTGATGTCCTATCGCAGCGCACGCTGGGCGTTAGTGGAAGTTGGCCCATCGGATCTCTCTCGTGAGGCGGCGACCCGTCGACGTGAGGCGATCGACAACCACAAGCGTCTGCGCTCGAAATGCGGTCGCATGATTCGCAGAAGTACGAGCTTGCTCAAGCGTTGGAAGCTTCGGGCTCAACCAAGCTCATGAGGGATCCTGCCCTTCGCGTGGTTGTAGCGACCGTGGTGCATCACCCCGAGGATGCGAGGATCCGCCATCGCCAGATTCGGACGCTGCTCGATGCTGGGCACGATGTGACCTACATCGCTCCAGCTGGCGACCAAACTTACGACCCACGTCTGCGTCGCATCATCGTCCCTCGTGCCCAGGGCAGATCGCGCCTACGGGCATTGCGAGCGGTGAAGCGGGCGCTCCAAGACGCTAGTCGACACGCCGATGTCACGATGGTGCACGACCCTGAGTTGCTGTTGACGGCCAGGGCGATCTCCGGGCCAAGGATCTGGGATGTCCACGAGGACGTAATCGCTCAGGTTGGCGAAAAAAGCTATGTACCTGCCCTGCTAACGCCTCTGGTCCGAGCCGGATTCCGCGTCCTGATCCGGATGAGTAGCAAGTCGTTCGACCTTCTCATCGCGGAGCGGGCGTATGCCGAGCGCCACCCTAAGGCGACTTTGGTGCGCAACACCGTCCGGCTGAGCTTGGATCCACCTCCACCGCAAGCCGGTCGGGCCGTCTATCTCGGCCGGGTGTCCGCTGGGCGCGGCCTTGCGACGCTCAACGCTGTAGCCGAGCAGCTTTCTGCAGACATCGTCCTGGAGGTCATCGGGCCGACTGACCCCGGCCTGTCGGTGTCGCCGAAAGCGCGTGCAACTGGCTTCCTCCCGAACAACGAGGCTCTTCAGCGTCTAGCCGGAGCGACCGCTGGCCTCTCCCTGCTTCGGAACGTGCCTAACTATCGAATCTCGATGCCCACAAAGATCCTCGAGTATCTCGGGAATGGTGTCCCGGTCATCACCACCCCTTTGCCCGAGGCGGTCTCAATTGTCGAGCGTCACTCCTGCGGCGTGATCGTGCCGTTCGACGACCCCACCGCAGTCATCGATGCCATCGGTGCGCTGAACGAGGACTCGGACCTGCGAGCCAGACTTGCTCGAAACGGTTACGCAGCCGTGCGAGAGTGCTACAACTGGACGCAAGATGCGAAGCCATTTTTGGAAGCCGTCTCGAATGTTGCCCGTCGTGGGCCGACGACTCGCTGACAAAGTCCGACACGGCAAGGGCTGCGGCCACCTTTGCCCATCGGTAGAAAAAGGCGAACGGACGCGGTGGCTCATTCGAACGGTGCTCAGGCCTTGTAAGCTCCACGTGCTGTCTCCGTGCTGACGAAATTCGGAGAGTAGAACAGTGGAAGTGCTGAGCGAGCCGATACCCGGTGTGCTCGAACTGCGCTCGCAAGTCTTCGAAGACTTGCGTGGCTCGTTCTCGGAGACGTTCAGTCGGCGGACGATGGCCGGATTCGGTGTCGACCTCGAGTTCTGCCAAGACAACGAGTCGTTCTCATCGTCGTCCGGCACGGTTCGAGGTCTCCACCTCCAAGTCGAGCC
>MDSZ01134281.1_pt1 | contig 13313 bp, 21 predicted proteins | sample 811201 | NCBI WGS metagenome assembly MDSZ01 (sample SAMN05326647, study PRJNA326480) | marine metagenome | isolation source: seawater | place: Indian Ocean: North | collected 2010
GAAAAAAATAAACCTGTACAAAGTATTGTTGAACGATATGTACAATTATCTGCGTGTAAATATGTTGACGAAATTGTACCATACGAAACAGAAAAAGATTTATTGGATTATTTAAAACTACATGAACGAACAATTAATATTCGGTTTGTAGGTGAGGAATACATGGATAAGGATTTTACCGGTAGAGAACTTACCTCAACATTTGGTGATGATAATAAAATGATTATATATTATAACAGAAGAAGCCATGATTTTAGTTCATCTGAATTACGGAAGAGAATACAAAATGCATAAAATATGGAGAATATGGGCCAAAACAATTGGCAGTAAAATAGGTAACGATAAGGAAAGTGATATTGCAGCCATGATTAGAACAATATGGGTATTAACACATATGCTTGCATGTTTCTTTATTATTGCACATAATGGTACAAAGTTAGGTTGGTTTTAATGAATCCATTTGAATATTTAAATGCAATTAATGATACGAAAAAGGATATTATGGTTGATGATATTTCTGAAAAGGCCTATAATTCGTTTATGATTAATCGTGGATTATCATATTTCCAAGATACTGTTTTAATGGCAAATGAAATGAATGTTAATCATCATATTGATAATCGTTTACAATTCCAATTTTTTATAAATATTATTAGAAAACGAAAACGTTTTAGTAAATGGCTAAAGCCTGAAACAGAAAATGATGTGGAAATAATTAAAGAGTATTATGGATATAGCAACGATAAAGCAAGACAAGTTCTCGGCTTATTTTCCAAAAAACAAATTAACGAATTAAATAAAAAGGTATACAAAGGTGGAAGATTATAATCAAATAGAATGGACACCTAATTCAATGCTAGAGGTAGTGTTGAATGAACCAGACGATTTCCTAAAAGTTCGCGAAACATTAACACGTATAGGTGTGGCTTCAAGAAAAGACAAAAAGCTATATCAATCCTGCCATATATTACACAAACAAGGCAGATATTTTATTGTACATTTCAAAGAACTATTTTTACTTGATGGTAAGAAATCAGACTTAGAGGAGTCTGATATTGCAAGACGTAATACAATTGCTCAACTCATGAGTGATTGGGGCCTAATTACAATTGATAACAATGTTAAATTAGACCCCCTCGCACCATTGAGACAAATCAAAATCATCTCATTTAAAGATAAAGATGATTGGGAATTGTGTCCGAAATACAACATCGGTAACAAGCTAAATTAAGCAAGACTTAATTTCTTTTTAATAATTAAAAGATGAGCCTGTTCGGTTGATTTCTTTTTGCGTATGAGATTGATTGCGTGTTTCATAGCACTCTCCCTTTTTACAGTTAAAGTGCGTTCCTTCGCGTTATGCTACTTCCGTCCGATTTGGATGAACGTAATATTATTTATATAAAAATATATTTACTTTTGTTTAATTTTGAATTATAATAATGTATATATAATAATGGACACCGAGTTGTCGGGTCCTATTCTACAACCTTGCTTTTATTAGGAGGACACTATGGTAAGCAATACTTTCACGTTCCCGCGTGGAGCGTTCGTCGGTTTCGACCACATCTTCAACGACTTAGAGAGAATGGCTTCTTCACATCAGAAGGACCATTACCCACCTCACAATGTGGTGAAACTGCATGATGATGAATACATCATCGAATTAGCAATTGTGGGCTTCAAAGAAGCTGATTTGGAAATTACGATGCATGATGGAATATTAACCATTAAAGGCAATCGTGAGCATCGTAGGAATCAGGAACTTTATGTACACAAAGGTATTAGTGGACGGAAATTCGAAAGGTCCTTTAGACTATCCGAATTTGTAGAAGTCACTGGAGCTGACCTTGAGGATGGCCTGCTTTCAATTAGACTGGAGCGAATACTTCCCGAGGAAAAGCGTCCCCGAAAAATAGCAATTAATCAATCTATTAAGGGGAAAAATAAAAATGACGACAATGCTAAAACAATCAATGAGTCACGCTGAGGAATATTTTATTAATAAAATTGGCGAAAGACTTTTTGGCATACACTTCGGTACAGACAAAGATGATAAACATCTGGTAGGCGTAGCACAATTTGCTAAGGCTGAAGGAGTATCGATTGGCGACATTCTCGAAGCAATTCGTAAATAAGCTAAGTGTAACTCTAGGTGGGGCATTTTTTTTGCTCCACCTATTTACTTTTATAAAAGAATATTATATAATTATATTATGAAATTTTACACATCAATAAATCGTTTCGGTAATGAACTTTTATATCGAGGCTATAATAATGGCAGACCTGAAAAATATCGAGTTCGATTTGAACCTACCTTATACCTAGAATCCAAACAAGAAACAAATTATAAATCAATTTTTGGTCAAAATTTATTTCCTAAATCGTTTGATACAATGCGTGATGCAAATGATTTTGCAAAAATGTATAAAGAGGTAAAAGACATAAATGTGTATGGCACAACAAATTACATTCACCAGTTTATTGCCGAAAGGTATCCTAATGATATTGAATTTAATATTGATGATATAAACATTGTTAATTTTGACATTGAGGTTGCATCTGATGATGGATTTCCAGAACCAAAAGATGCAGCACACCCAATTATTTCAATTACATTAAAATCAAGTAAAACAAACATTTATTATGTTTGGGGGTTAGGTGAATATGACGCAGATAAAACAGAAATTGAATTATATGGTAATGTTATTAAATATGAACATTGTGCATCAGAAAAGGAATTAATTGCAAAATTCTTACATCATTGGGTTAATGATTACCCAGATGTAATTACTGGTTGGAATTCACGTTTCTTTGATATACCATATCTTGTAAACAGAATATGTGTTATCAGCAGTGAATCCCTTATGAAAAAACTTTCACCTTGGAATCAGGTAAACGAAAAGGTAATAAAAATTCGTTCATTTAATAACAAGGTATTACAAACATATGATATTGTTGGTGTTCAACAATCTGATTATTTGGAATTGTTTAGAAAATTTGGTTATTCGTATGGCACTCAAGAATCATATCGATTGGACCACATTGGTTATGTAGTACTTGGCGAACGAAAATTATCGTATGATGAACACGGTAGCCTACATACATTATATAAAGAGGACCATCAAAAATTTATTGATTATAATATAAAAGATGTTCAGTTGGTTGAACGTATTGACAAAAAAATGGGATTAATATCCCTCGCCCTTACAATGGCATATAAGGGTGGTATAAATTTACAAGACACAATGGGCACAACAGTTATATGGGAATCAATCATATATCGTAGATTATTAAAAAAGGGTATAATATCACCAGTTGAACAAGTGGAACAAATACCTTATCATGTTGTGGGTAATCCAGACCTGGTACTTGACGATGCAAAATCAATTGCAGGTGGTCACGTAAAAACACCTGAAACAGGATTTCATGATTGGGTTGTATCATTTGATTTAAATTCACTATATCCTAATATTATTGTTCAACAAAACATCTCGCCTGAAACCATTGCAGCTGCAAGATTTCCACAAGGCACAAATTATTATTTAAATGACCATAATAGAGAAAAACAGGTGAGTGACAAATATGCAGTTTGTTCTTCTGGTATATCATATCGTAAGGATAAACAAGGTATTATTCCAGAATTGATTGTTGATTATTATGCAGAACGAACAGTAATAAAAAAGGAAATGTTAAAATTACAATCCGAATATGAAAAAACAAAGGATTCTAATTTAGAGTTTGAAATTAATCAACTTGAAAATAATCAGATGTCTGTAAAAATTCTGCTTAATTCTCTTTATGGTGCAATGGCAAATAAATATTTTAAATACTTTGATAATGCTCTTGCAGAATCGGTAACACTTACTGGCCAAACTGTTATTCAATGGGCAGAAAAGGCAATTAATATTTCATTAAATAAATTATTAAAAACAGATAATGTTGATTATGTTATTGCAATCGACACCGATTCTGTATATATTAATATGTCAGGTATTGTTGAAAAATTTAAACCAACAAACCCTGTTGAATTTCTTGATAAAATCTCTAATGAATATTTTGAAAAAATACTTAAAAAGGCCTTTGATGAATTTTATTTTGTAACAAATGGTTATACACCTCGTATGGAAATGGCAAGGGAAGTGATTGCGGATAAAGGTGTATGGACTGCAAAGAAAAGGTATATTTTAAATGTACATAATTCAGAAGGTGTACAATATGCAGAACCTAAATTAAAAATCATGGGCATTGAGGCTATAAAATCATCAACGCCAGAGGTTGTGCGTGATAAATTTAAGGAAGTGTTTAAAATAATTATGACACAAACAGAATCAGATGTTCAAAATTTTATTGCCAATTTTAAACAAGAATTTAAATCACTGTCGCCAGAACAGGTATCCTTTCCTCGTGGTGCACAAAATATTGGAAAGTGGAAAGACTCTACAACAATATACGCAAAGGCAACTCCAATTCATGTTCGAGGCGCCCTTTTATATAACCATCATGTAAAGGAAAATAATCTAATTAAAAAATATGAAACAATCAAGGATGGCGAAAAGGTAAAATTCTGTTATTTAAAAACACCAAATCGAATTAAGGAAAATGTTATTGCCTTTCCTAATAATTTACCGAGGGAACTTGGCCTTCATGAATATATTGATTACGATACACAATATGAAAAGGCCTTTGTCGACCCACTTCGTTTAATTCTTGAGGCCATTGGTTGGCGAACCGAGGCAGTCAGTAGTCTTGATGATTTTTTTGCTTAACATATTTACTTTGTCACTTTATTGTTATATAATACAATTATGATTAATATTACTATATTTAAAAATAGGTATGATAATAAAACTCATAGACGACTTGATTTAAAATCATTTGATGAACTTGAACAATTGTTATATGGTTTATCAGTCAAAACCTTAAAAGGTAAAGAGGACGCGTATTTAATTTCACCAGCATCTTATGTTGAGGATAGTACCAGACGTAATGATAATGTATTACATTGGGGTGGTTGGTGTGCAGTCGATGTTGATGATTTACATATTGAAACTGATATACAGGAATATATAAATGATATGTTTCCAACATGGCGTTTTATTTGCTACAGTACTGCGTCAAGTACTACCGAGCAACCTAAATTTAGAATAGTGTTTGCCCTATCACGAAATATATTGGCAGATGAAATTGTGCCCTTTTGGCATGCACTACAAATGGCAATAGGCGAAATTGGTGATGAACAAACCAAGGATAAATCAAGAATGTATTATATTCCTGGTAATTATGAAAATGCAAATAATTTTATTTTTTCAGGCAAAGGTAAACAATTAATTAATCCGGATTTATTAATTAGTAAATATCCTTATACTGAAAAAAAAGGTATAGGGTCTACTTTTCTTGATAGACTGCCAGATGAATGGCGTAATCAAATTATTGAATATCGAAAAAATAAATCAGACAATACCAATTTTAATTGGTCATCTTACAAGGATTGTCCATTTTGGCCATCCAAATTGGCCAATGAATATATAGTTATTACAGGTACTGGTTGGTACAGAAAAATGTACCAAATTATGGTTGCAACCGCAGGTAATGCTATTAAAAGGCAATATCCAATTAGTGCTAAGGAAATTGCCGAATTATGTAAACAATTTGATATGGATACTGGACGATGGTATGAAAGTCGTCCATTAGAATCTGAGGCTGATAGAGCAATAGAATATGTTTACAGAAATATGTAATAAAAAAAGGAGTATATAATGACAGGATTTTCTTCCGGAAGTATTATGGATAAATTGAAAAAGAACTCTAAAATAAAAGAGACCTCTATTCTTTCAGATTCAAAATTTTTCACAGAAAAGGATATGGTACAAACAGATGTACCAATGATTAATTTGGCACTATCAGGTTCTCTTGATGGTGGTCTTGCACCAGGTCTTACGGTTCTTGCAGGGCCTTCAAAACATTTTAAAACATCATTTGCATTAATTATGGCAAGTGCATATTTAAAAAAATATGAGGACTCTATATTGTTATTTTATGATTCAGAATTTGGTTCACCACAATCATATTTTGAAACATTTGGTATTGATACAAATAGAGTATTACACACACCAGTTACAAATGTAGAAGAATTAAAATTTGATATAATATCACAATTGGAACAACTGGATAGAAATGATAAGGTATGTGTTGTAATTGATTCAGTTGGTAACCTTGCATCTAAAAAGGAACTTGAAGATGCCATAAATGAAAAATCAGTTGCAGATATGTCAAGGGCAAAGGCATTAAAAGGTTTATTCAGAATGGTTACACCTTATTTAAATATGAAGGATATACCTCTTATTGCAGTTAACCATACATATCAAGAAATTGGCTTATTTCCTAAGGCAATTGTATCTGGTGGTACTGGTATTTATTATTCAGCAGATAATATTTGGATATTAGGCAGACAACAGGATAAACAAGGTACAGAAATAAAAGGTTATCACTTTATTATTAATGTTGAAAAATCAAGGTATGTAAAAGAAAAATCAAAAATACCTATTAGTGTTTCCTGGGAAGGTGGTGTCCAAAAATGGTCTGGCCTACTTGAAGTAGCAATGGAAGGTGGATATGTATCAAAACCATCACCTGGTTGGTATGCAAAGGTTGACAGAGAAACTGGTGAGATAAGTGATTCAAAGGTTAGGGAAAAGGACACACTTACAGAAGAATTTTGGGAACCAATTATAACAGACGAATTTAAACAATATTTAACCAAAAAATTTAAAATATAAAAATGGTTACAGAGTCAAAGGATTATGAATTAATACCTCTTGAAGATGATACAGAATCATGGGGTGTTAGAATATTAACAGGTGAGTTTTCAGAAACAGTTATCAAATATGGTAATGTTGGTTTTGAAGGCGAAGGCAATGATATGATGATGAAATTTAACTTTGATATCATATCAACACCTGATGAGGACTTGGAAGTGGAAACAAATACAGAGTTGCAAGAGTTGGCTCGTGATATTTTAATTACAATATTTGAAGAGGATAAGAAGTGAAAATATTAATATGTGGTCTGCCAGGTGCAGGCAAAACAACATTAGGACGGCCATTCGCTGAGTTGATTGGTGGTGTGTTTTTAAATGCAGATGATATAAGAAAAGAATATGATGACTGGGATTTTACTCCAGAGGGTCGAATGCGACAAGCAATGCGAATGAAATTTTTATCTGATGGTATTGTTAAAGCAGGTAAAATTGCAGTTGCCGATTTTATATGTCCTACAAAGGCTGCAAGAAAACAATTTGATGCAGATTTTATTGTTTGGATGGATACAATTAAGGAAGGCAGATTTGAGGATACAAATAAAATGTTTGAACCTTTGGAAAGAGGTGAATATGATTATCACGTTTCTGGTTGGTTTGATAATACACACGTACAATTAGTTAAGGTCGTATCAAAATATATGGAGAGAAATAATGTTAGCTGAATTTGGAACCTTTGATTCAAAAAAACCTACTGTACAAATGCTTGGTCGTTGGCAACCATGGCATGATGGTCATACAGAATTATTTAAAAGAGCACATGCAATTACAGGACAAGTTGTAATTATGGTAAGAGATGTGCAAGGTGCAAGTGGTGGTGAAGGACAAGATGATAATCCCTTTGCCTTCGATGATATTATAAATGATATTGCACCAAGATTATCAGAAAATGGGTTTACAATTAATAGTGATTATGTTATAATAAAGGTACCAAACATTGTTGATATTAGTTATGGCCGTGGTGTTGGTTATACATTTACTGAACATGATTTGGGAAAAGAGATACATGATATTTCTGCCACAAAAATAAGAGAACAAATGCGAAAGGAAGGTAAACTTGACGCCAAACATTGAACAAACAATTTTACGAAATTTATTAGATGATGAACAATATATGCGTAAGGTAATTCCGTTTATAAAACCGGATTATTTTCAAGGCATATACAAGACATTATTTAAAGAGGTTGGAAAATATATTGGCAAATATAATAAACTTCCAACTCAAGAAACTCTGGTTATTGAATTAGAGGATTTAAATGAAGAACAATATAATATGGCGATGGATATTGTTCCTCATTTATTTGTAAAAGAGCCAATTGATGCAAATTGGTTGGACGATGCAACTGAAAAATGGTGTCAGGATAGAGCAATATATAATGCTGTCATGGAATCAATTTCTATAATTGATGGTAAACATGAAAGTTTAACAAAAAATGCATTACCTGAATTATTGTCAAAGGCTCTTGGTATATCATTTGATACAAATGTAGGTCATGATTATGTTGAAAATGCAGAACAAAGGTTTGAATTTTATCATACCGAAGAAGACCGAATTCCATTTGATTTGGATTATTTTAACAAAATTACAAAAGGTGGTGTACCAAATAAAACTCTTAATATTGCTCTTGCCGGTACCGGTGTTGGTAAATCATTGTTTATGTGCCATGTTGCTGCAAATGCACTAACTCAAGGTAAAAATGTTTTATATATAACCATGGAAATGGCAGAGGAGAGAATCGCAGAGAGAATAGATGCTAATTTGTTGAATGTTCCAATTGACCAACTAGAAAATATGTCAAAGGATATGTTCACTCGTAAGGTAAATAATCTTGCAAAGAAAACAAATGGTAAATTAATTATAAAGGAATATCCAACTGGTTCTGCACACTCTGGTCATTTTAGAGCATTATTAAATGAATTAAAATTAAAACGACAATTTGAACCAGATATGATTTTTATTGATTACCTAAATATCTGTGCATCATCAAGAATGAAAGGAATGGGCGGTGCAATCAATTCATACACTTACATTAAGGCAATTGCTGAAGAATTACGTGGCCTTGCGGTCGAATTCGACTTACCGATTTTCTCTGCAACGCAGACGACTCGTTCTGGTTATTCTAACACGGATGTTGGGCTTGAGGATACGTCCGAGTCTTTTGGATTACCCGCAACCGCAGACCTCATGTTCGCACTTATCTCAACAGAAGAATTAGACAAACTTGGTCAATTTATGGTAAAACAATTAAAAAATAGATATAATGACCCAACCATGCATAAGAGATTTGTAATTGGTGTTGATAGAAGTAAAATGAGATTACATGATGTAAATGAAACCGAACAAACATTACAAGATGATACACCAGTTTTTGATAAAACTGAAGTCGCAAATAAATTTGAAGGATTTAAGGTATGAGTACTGCAAAATTAATTAGTTATTCCGTTGTACCTGCAGGTAATAAAAGTTATTATGCACAAAATATGGAAGATTTAATTGCATATTGTGCAAGAGTATCCAATCCAGCAAACCAGGATAATTATGATACATCACATAAACTATTAAAATATTTAATACGAGAAAAACACTGGTCGCCATTTGAAATGGCATCGGCATGTATAGAGGTTACAACAACAAGAGATATTGCTAGACAATTAATACGACACAGGTCATTTTCCTTTCAAGAATTTTCTCAAAGGTATGCGGACCCATCAAAGGATTTAAATATAAACATATTGAGAGAAGCAAGATTACAAGATACGAAAAACAGACAAAATAGTATACCAACAGAAAATACTGAACTACATAATACATGGTTTGATAAACAAGAAGAAATTATGGACCTCGTAGAGGAACATTATAAATGGGCTGTGGATAATGGTATAGCAAAAGAACAGGCTAGAGCAATCTTACCAGAGGGTACGACTGAATCTAAATTGTATGTAAATGGCACTATACGTTCTTGGATTCATTACGTTGAATTAAGGTCAGGTAATGGAACACAGTTAGAACATAGGGAGTTAGCAATTAAATGTGCCGATGCACTAAAGGGAATATTTCCAATGATAACTAACTTTATACAGGAGGAAGAAAATGAAAAATGAAGAAAAAGTACAAGCAAAGGTGGTTGATTATATAATGAAAAAAAATGAAAGAAATTATCAATATACAATAGCACAAATAATGGTCCGTTTTTTTGGATTAGGTTTATTAGTATTCTCAGATGACCCTGTTGGATATTTACCATTCGCAGCACTAATACTTATGGTTGCCGAAGGAATTGGAGCAGCAAGGGATTTATGATTTCATTCGAGGTAAAGAATGAAGATGATGTTTGGTCACTAATACCACCCGAAAATTTGTGGTTAACTGATAAGCTATTATTATCAAGACATTTAGGTTATGATTGTGGGCCCACAGGAGTTGATGTTTCAATACCGGGTTGGTATATTTCCAGACCTTGTGTTAATGCATTAGGTTTAGGGCTAGGTGCAAAAAAGGTTTGGTTGGACCATGATACAACTTTTTTACCTCTTGGATTCTTTTGGTGTCAATGGTTTGAAGGTAAACACTACAGTGTTGATTGGTGGCCAGAATATAAAACAAAGGCCTATACATGTCAAGGAGTAAAGGATAAAGAAACACTTGTAAAATGGAAAAAATGGGTCAGAGTTCCAAATAATAGTGAACAATGGTATCCAGAAAGTTTACATTATATTTTAAAAAGATACAAACAGGTGAATATTGAATATATTGGAAATAAAATTATAGAAATTCATTTAAGACCTAATGAAGATTTCCAAGATAGTAATATACAAGAGTTTATTCCAGTATGGGTTGGAGATGATACAACTCCGCCAAAAGGTTATCGTTATATTCATAGCCCAGAATATAATGGTCGTATAGGAGCATTTATAAAATGATACTTATTGATAATTGGCGTCATATACCTATGATTGTTGAGGATAATTTTTTAGATGAACAGGATTTCCTAGATGTTAAAAAATATTTTAACAATAAACCTCTTGTGAATGATATGCTACATGCCGCTGCAAAAAATAAATTATATAAACATAGATTACAATTAAAAAATTATATAAACAATCCAAGATGCAATCACTCAGATAATCCTGATGAATGTTTTTGGAATATTCTTTTGGTTAATCATTCACCAGGCACTATAAAAGAATTACATAGAGATTCGTCGTGGAAATTATTATCATCAGTATTATATGTCAGTGATAATGGTGATGGTACAACTTTTCGTAATAAATTAGAAAATGAAAAACAAATTGAGTGGAAACCAAACCGAGTTGTCTCATTTATACCAAGTGAAGATAGTTGGCATAAATATTCAAACACATTAGGATCAGATAGACTTACAGTGCTTTTTAACTATGGAAATAGGGTGTCAGTTGATAAAATTATATAAATAAACCTACAGGGTGGTTCCTTAATAAACCCGTGCAGGGCAACGGTTACCCTGTTTTTTTCAATAACAAAAAGGAAAAGTTAATGTGGAAAGACAAAAAGTCGATCACAATCGGCATATTGATTGTTATAATCCTAGGACTTGCTTGGTTAAACTGGCCTCATAAGGTTCAGATAGTAAAACCAGCCGCTGCAAGTACATTAGATATTCTAGGTTGGGACATCAGTAAGGAAGTAGGTTACGAAAGAGCAACACAAGGTGATACACAAACATTATATGGTTCACTAGGTATCGGACCAGTATCATTTGGTGCTTCTTTTGAAGACGACCTGTCGGTTGACGGCATACAATTTGACAACGCAGGCTATGACCTTGATTTAGCTCAAGACATAGGTTGGGTAACAGTTTATGCTAATAATGCACTTGATGAAGATTTCGCTTTAACTGAAACTACCATTGGAGTTAAATGGAGTTTCTAATGAATTGAACGAGGTGGTTTAAAAGCCACCTCAAACTAAGGAAAAATAATGAAAACAGTATTAACAATAGTTGCCGTGGTTATCTTTTTATGGATAATTGCATTTTCGTTTGCAGTAAAAAATGTAAGGGGTTGGGAATTAGCAGAAGCTCCTGAAATAGTAAATGAAGATGATATGGAAACCTTTATGGCAGCAAAACCAATAGAATGTACCTTTGACCAAACAATTATAGAAGAATATATTGAAAATACCGGCGAGCAACCTTTTGCAAGAGGTCAGGCATATGTAACAAATGGACTTGAGGTTTACGAGGTAGAGGTTTTAATATATTTAAATTTAGAACAACAAACATTTTCTATATTCGAGGTTTATCCAGACGGAAGTGCCTGTTTATCACTTCAGTCAAATAAGGTAGAAATATTTACCTTTGGATTAAATGTATAAATGTATTTACTTTTTAAATAAAATATTATATAATAAACTATATTATGAACAAGTGAGGAGGCACTATGCCAAAAAATTCTAAACGTCATGATTCAACCATGTTGGCGGCATGGGCAAGACAATACGGAATAAAAGGTTACGAACAATTTGACCCTAAATTTAAAGAGCAATTAAGAATTAAAGCTCTTCGTAATTTTCATAGTAAACCAAAGAAGAAATGAAATATTTTACTCGCAAGATGATTGCACATAAGGACCTAAACAGTAACGGCACGCTATTTGGTGGCCGTGTATTGGATTGGATTGATGAAGAAGCATACATCTTTTGCAGTTGTCAACTTGATAACGATAGGGTTGTTACACGTTCAATGAGTAATATTGATTTTCATCACAGTGCAATACGTGGTGACATAATTGAAATTGGTATGGAAACTGTTTCAATGGGAAGAACCAGTATTACTATAAAATGTGATGTTAGAAATAAAAGAACAGGCAATTCAATTACCAGTGTTGATAAAATAGTTTTTGTCAATATTGGGCCTGATGGTAAACCAACACCACACGGTAAAATATAAATACATTTATGAATATTTGTACACTTACAGAGTCAGCAAAGGCACACATTAATGCAGTGTGTGAAGAAAATGACTGCTATGCCGTTAGTTTAGATATAAAGGGTGGCGGTTGTGCAGGCTTTGAATATGATTGGGGTACAATCAAATCAATCGATGAGGTCAGACCACTAGATATAACAATGGATGCCGGCACAGGAAAATTTGTAATAGGTAGTGAAAGCATGATGTTTATGTTTGGCACAGAGATAGATTATGTAAAAACAATAATAAGTTCTAATTTTGAAATAAGAAATCCAAATGCCAAATCATCATGCGGTTGTGGGGTCAGTGTAAGTTTTGACCTTAATGAAGTTTCACAAAATGTAACATAAATTTAACAATCAAATTTTCGTAAGGTTTAAATAAAAATATTATTAATATATTTTTAGGAGACTAATATGAAAATTTCTAAATTTCTTCTTGGTCTTGCTACTTTGTTATTTGTTTCAACAACAGTACAGGCAAGAGATACAATCGTAATCACAGGTAGTTCAACAGTATATCCATTTGCGACAGTAGTTGCTGAAGAA
>MDSZ01075650.1_pt1 | contig 13311 bp, 11 predicted proteins | sample 811201 | NCBI WGS metagenome assembly MDSZ01 (sample SAMN05326647, study PRJNA326480) | marine metagenome | isolation source: seawater | place: Indian Ocean: North | collected 2010
AAAAAATAGATTATTCTTTAAAACAAATTATATTATGAATGCAACTGTAGTAGATGATATAGAAATGAAATTAATGAATGTCAGCAATCAGAATATTATATTTTTTAAATAGATTCATAAAATTTATTCTTATATAAGACAAAACATTGTAACCCATCAATAGAATATCCTTTATCTAAATATGATTTATAATCATATAATTTATATATATCTAAATCGTGAATATTTTCAGGCATAAAGAATAATTTATCATTGATATTGTATTTTATTTTGTGACCAATTAAATATTGTTTCTTTTTTATCACATTTAAATTAGGAAATTTATCTTTTTCAATAAAATCTGTATATATTGAATCATCCGAATCTATGTGATAAATACTTTGAACTACTGAAAATTTACTTGTAATCTTATCATTCATATGGTATTTAGATGATTCATATACAAAAAATTTATTATCATCCATAAAAAAATCACATTGGATTACACCATTTTCACGAATATATCTCATATCTTCATCTCTGTATTTTCTATCAATTTTATAATATGAAAATATATTTTCTGATAATTGATTTTTAGCACTGATAATAATAGTATCAGGTTCAATAAAATATGATTTCTTTGATTTTAATTGTATAGTATCTATTTTATTTAATTCATCTGAATTAATACCAGGAAAATAAGCTAATTCATTTTGTAATTTACTTGAAAATTGAATACATTTATTATTTAAAATGGGATCATCTGTTGTATGTTTTAGACAATCTACAGAAGATTCTTTTATAATATCATTTAGTTTTTCAGTAATATTATATTTACGTTCCATTATTTCAAATATCATTTGATCGGATGTTGTGTTATTAGACATATTCTTGATGTGAAGAACTTTTTGAACCATTGTGTAAACATCTTTATGATTTTCTAATAAATGTTCTTCAAAATTAGAAACAGTTGTATCAATATCTTTTGTTATATTCCAACCTAGGTCTTTTATAAATGTGAATATATCTTTTATATTACTACCATCTGGAAATGATGATAAATAAAGATATTGTTCAACATTACGATCATCTTCATCTAATTGTATATGTGAATTACGACGTATAGCACGACCAAAAACTTGATCTATGCGCACATTATTCCAGTATGGTTCAATAATATGAACTTGACGAACACATGTTAAAGAAATACCTTCAGCACCAGATTTAGATATCATCATAACTTGAATATATTCACCAAATTTATTTTGTTCAACATTATAAGCATTTTTATTTATTTCTTTATTAGTATCACCTGTTATAAAAGTATATCTTAATTTTTTATTACCAGTTTCAATCAATTTATCAATCGGTTGTGATTCATTATCATATTTTTCATATCCGTTTGCAATTAATACTTGTTCAAACGCACCAGTTCCACCATCACTTTTATAATCGCTGTAAACTAGGATTTTTCCAGTTGATTCTTGTGTAGATTTATTAATAAATTGTTGCATATTTTCTAGTATCTGTACCATCTTAGGTGAATAATTTATTAGATTTTTCCCGAAATTTTCTTTTTCATTCATACCTTCATATAATTTTTCTAAATCAACACCTTTTTTATTATCTTGATTATAAACAATATTACATGCTTTTCTAGTTCCAGTGAAATAATGAAAATTATCATCATTATACATATTTTTACTAGTAAATCTTCTAAGATTTGCTTTTTGTTCTTCTGTATATTTTGATTCATATCTTGTAAATTGTTCATATGACATAAAACATGGTATAATATTAATTTTCTTAGTAATATTAAAATCTGAATATTTATCATATTTTATCTTAGGTTCTACAACTTCAGGCATATAAGATATAGCAGATCTATCAATAGGATAATATGACGTTAATCCCATAAGCATTCTTCTTAGAAGGATTTGCTTTCTAGGAGGAATATTACCATTATCATCAAAAAAATATTCCATAAATACTTCATTATTAGTTAAATCAATCATTGAATTATCAGTATCATATAATTCAAATAATTTTTGTCTTTTATTAAAATGAATACCTATTTCTTCATCAAATACAACAGTTTTACCATTTAAAATATTATTTAATTCACGTTCAGGTAATTTTTTAAAAGTACTTTCCGAAGGAGTAATAAGACTTTTATCACAAAATTTATGTAATCCAAGATATATTTGTTTCATAAATTCTTCAAATGTAAAATCATTATATTTAATAGTTTTTACACCACCATCATCATCAAGGATATTAGCAAAATTACTTCTTATTTTAATAAATGATATAATTAATTTACCTTTCATTTTACGAACATATAACTGTTCAATTGCTGAAAAATTATCATAGAATATTTCTTTTAATCTCTTAGATATATCTTCAATATCTCCATCCATTTTTATAGTGAAATCATAAACATCAATAGAACCCTTAAGCATATTAAATAAATATGCTATTTCAGATGGTTTATTGATAGTAGGAGTGCCTGATAAAAATATTATTTTAACATCTTTACTATTTATTATCCAATTATAAAATAACTTGGCAGGACCTTTATCATTTTTAATTTGACTAATAAAATTATGAACTTCATCAAATATAATTACCTCTTCATTAAATGGTGAATTAATATGTTTTTTTTTATTAATTGTATATTTATCAATAAGATTTTTTATAATATTATTATTTGTTTTTTTTTCTTTAACTTCATCTAAAATATTATCATAAAGATCTGCATCAATATCTAATTCTTTAAGTTGTTCTTTTGTTATAGAAGGGAAAGGATTATAATGAATAAAATTATATTTACTTTCAATCATAAAATCTATTTGAATTTCAAGATGTTTACGTTGTATATCAGATAATTTTTGAACATTATCTGTAGATTTTTGTTTATTAAATTTATTTATTTTAAATTCACCGTCAACTGTATAAATAGGTTTATCTGTATTTTCTATAAAATTAAGATTAATAAATAAACCTTTTTTTACTATATCTTGATCATCATCTGAATTATCACTAATAATTGTTAATTTTTTAACTGAAACATTTATAATTTTATCACCAACTAATACTTCTACTTTTTTATTTTCTTCATTAATGCCATTGACAACACCTTTCTTTTTTTTATCTTTAAAAATAAATTCAACATCTAGTCCTTTTGTAAAATCTTTTAATTCTAATACTTTCTTTTTAGGTATTTCTTTTCCTTCTTTTTTAAGTTGAAGATTAATTCTTCTAATAATTATATCAATTATTTCTTTTTTCATACCAATTTCATCATAAATATATTTACGAATTTTATCATCCTTATTTATTTCGTCGAGTGTAAAAAAAATCCAGTTATTAGAATCAATATTAAATGTATCACTAGCAAATTTTTTTATTTCAGATATATAATTTCCTTCTAATGAAGCAGGTAAAAAAGTATTAATATCTAAAGGAGATAAACCTTCTGCTGTGATAACAGATGTAGCTGTTTTACCTGTCCCTAATCCATGATAAACTAATAAACCTCTGAATGGTGTATCAATAGATAAATATCCTTTTACAAATAATTGGTAATTATTTTTTATATTAGGATCATCACTTTCATCTATAATTTTATCATAAAATTCATTATTAATCCAGTTGACATATGCTTTTCTTTGTTGTAAAATATATTTATATTCATCTTTTTTAGAAAGTTCATGAATTTTACTTGATGATGTTGATTTAACTGATATTTTTATTTCTGGAAACATTTCATTCATTTTTTCATCTACAATTTTTTTATCATTATACCATTTGGGTGGTGGAAATTCCCAATTTCCTTTATCTCTTGCTTTACGGATTTTACCTAATTCTTTTATAATGAGTGGATCAAGAGGTTTAATAGTTTCACCACGATATTTATCATTTTTTAAATCTTTAATAATATTATCACTAATGAGTAATATATCACCTTCAAAATATTTAAGGATAGTTAAATAAACATCCTCATGTTTATTAAAATTATATTTTCTACTCATATATTATTATATAATATATATAATATTAATTTAAAACATTGAAATGTAATAATGCATTTTTAGAAGCATCTTGTTGTGCTTTCTTTTTAGATTTTCCTTCACCACAAGATATAATTTTATCACGAAATATTAATTCACATTTATATAAATTATTATCTTCACTATCTATATATCTAGGATTTTCTTTATAATTATGTTGAAGATATTTAATTATTTGTTCTTTATGATTATTATTTTTAATAATAATATCTGTAAAATCAATATATTTTTCAATAATAGTTAAAATAATATTTTTAGTAAATTCATAATTATTATCTAAATAAATAGCACCAATAAATGCTTCAAAAATATCTTCTAATATATTACTATTATTCCTTCCATCACAATTATCTTCTATATGTTTAGATATAATCATAAATTTATATAATCCGATTTGTTTTGATAGTTTACCTAGACTCTCACCGCAAACTATACGATTTTTCAAATATGTTAAAAAACCTTCATTTTGATTATAAATTTTATAAAATCTTTCATATAAATAAGAAGAAACTATTGAACCCAATATAGAATCACCTAGAAATTCCATTGTTTCATATGAATTATCTTGTAAATCAATAGATGAATCTATATTTTTAAAATCTGTATCTAAATATAATTCTTTACAATAAGATTTATGTACAAAAGCAGTTTTGTATAAAAGAATATCATTAACTTTAAAATTACTAATATTTAATGTTTCCATAATATTAATAATATCATTAGAAGTAATAACTTTATTATTTTGATTATAAGGATTTACTTTTTCCATTTATAGTTATATAATATTTATTTTTAAATATCAAATTTATAAAGTGTTATTATTAATGGAAGCATAACAATCTTCCCCAATTTCTAATGGTTGTCTTGCTAGATCAGGGCCAATTGTGGTGTTCATCCATGGAGATACAGCAACTTGTGGATTTGGTGGTTCAGAACGGATTTGTCTGTTAGCATTTCTAAGACTTTGACCAACAGTGTTAACACCAACTTGATATCCTGCCTCTAAAAAGTTAACACCTTTAAGGATTCCTTCAGAAATAGGATAATCTTTATTAAAATTTGCTATATTATCTTTATCATCATTTGGAAGTAAATCTTTAGGAGATAAAGAATCTTGTGGATAACAAGATCTTGTTGGAGTTTGAATTCCAGATACAGTAGCAAATTGTTCATTTTTACCTAATCCAAGGGATGGAGCAACAGATGGACCATTGTTGTTATTATTATTATTATTATTATTATTATTATTATTATTATTATTATTTCTATTTATATTAGCATTATTATTGTTATTATTATTATTATTATTATTATTATTATTATTATTTACTGAATTATTATTATTTACAGAATTATTATTATTTACAGAATTATTATTATTATTATTATTTACAGTATTATTATTATTATTATTATTATTATTATTTACATTAAAATTATTATTATTATTATTATTATTATTATTAGCACCTTGTCCTTCAAATAGAGAAGTTAAACCATTTGGTTTGAATACTAGCAATAATAAAAGAACAACGATTAAAGCACAACCAGCTATATTACACATTTTATCAACTGAAGGCATTTTCATTATTTATATTATATAAAATAAAAAAAATATTCTAAAAATATTAATTATTAAGTTTATTTAATTGTTCCTCTAATTCTTTCATTTTATTTTTTATTTCTAATTCTTTATTTTTCTTAATTTCTAATTTTTCTTGTTCTTGTTTTTTAAGTTCAATATCAATATCTTCTTTAAATATATAATCATCCATTCCATTACTAACTTCATTTTCCTCATCATCTATAATTGAATATTCTTTTAATATTTTATATTGGTTTTCAACTAATTTAATTTGGTTAATATGGAAATCTAAATGAAAATTAGACGAAAATATTTTTAATCCTTTAAAATATAATAATACAACAATACTATTTCCTTCTCTTAATTCTGTAATATTTATATCTTCTCTATCAGAATTATAAATTTTACATTGTAATTTATCTCTAATATATGGAAAATCTATACGAATAGTATTATCATCAATATCAATATTTTCATACATATTCATTAATGCATCATATGGTATTTCTTTTTTAAACCAATTTTCTGAATTATCATATGTAATTTTAATACAATGATTATCAATATTTTCTATAAATTTTTTAAATTCATCATTTAATTTTAATATTACAAATTCTTCTGTAATATTTTCTATAATTAATGAAGGTGTTTGAACATATAATAAATTATCATTATATTTCATATTACATATATAATGGTTATCTAATTTATCAGGAGACATTAAACTGATATTATTAATATCAACATTTTTAAATGATAGAGTAGACATTATAAAAAAAACTATAAAAAAATATATAAACTTAAACTAAATAAATTTTTCGTGCTTTCCATTTACAATAAAATATATCATTATATTTCCATATTTTATCTATATATATATCACATTGCATTTTTACAAAATTATTTATATTATAAATATTAATATTATTATAATTATCATTAAAAACATCAACAGCGTATCTATTATCAACAAAAGGAACTTTTACTAATAAATTTGGATCATAATTACCTGATTTATCTAATTTAATTTGTGATCCATATTTATCTATATCTTTTTCAGATATACCTAAATTCTTCATATTATGTAATTCTATATTTTTTATAAATGTAAAAAAACTTTTCATTGAAGAGTTATTTTGTAAATCTGTAAACTGTAATGTTAATTGTTTTGTCCGTTTATCCATTCCCCATAAACATGTCATTACAGGTGTTGTTACATATATCATGGGTGTTCCATTATAATAAAGAGATATATATGCTATATTCTTTAAATCTACAGCAAATTTTCTTGTTTTGTCTTGAATAACATCTTTTTTTTCTGTACAATCTTCCCAAATAAAATTAGCATATTGTATATCATCCACTTTATATCTATCATGATGAATATTTTTCAAAGAATTACTCATATATATAATTAATTATAAATTATCTTAAAATATTAATTCCTTTTACTATTAACTATAATTTTTCTTCTGTTTGAGTTATTCCAAAGTGAATTTTGTGATGTAGATGGATCATAAGTTAAATTACCTGTAATAATGGGACATTTTTCATCCAATGGTTTTTTATATCCGAACATTACCGCTGATTCATCGCTAATTTTATAAGTAATATTCTTACAATTAGTGTCATCTAATTTAAAATTAAAACCATATCTTATATCAGATGGTTTTATAATATTGGTTGTTTCATTACCTTGTAGATTTGATGCTGGAAAAGGATATGGAGAGTCTAGATAATAACTCATATATATATTATAATATATAATAATATATATATATGTTAACAAATGATAGTAAAAAAATAATTAAATTTATTGAGAATAACTTTAAAATATCTAAAACTGGATTTAAAGAACTTAAATTATTATTTAATAACTTAAAGGATATAGATAATTCACATGATAAAATTCAGGCATCCATAAAAAATATTCCAAATCTTCAATCACCGTTTATAACAAATGATTTATCTAATAAAGCAAATTCTTTAAAAAATAATAATAATACTATATTAACTATACATAATTCTAAAATTCATATTAATATATTTTATGATAAAATTAATATAACACATTTTATAAATATTATTTTACCAATTATATCATTTGTATCACATTTAATAAAAAAAGTTGATGGTGAATATTATATTAATTATTATCTATTAGATGATAAAAAATTATTAGATGATGATTTAGATGAAGGTTTTAAGAACAAACATCTCAATAGTGGATCATCCGGTATGAATACTATAAATATATGGAGGAAAGAAGAAATTATAAAAGTGACTATACATGAATTATTTCATTTATTTAATTGTGATGGTCACAGATCAGATTTATCTGAAATAATACAACTATATCAAAAAAGATATAATATATCATCAAATAATATTAATACATTTGAGGCATATACGGAAATATGGGCAAATATTATAAATTGTTTCTTATTATCTGGTGGAGATTATAAAATATTTGTTCAAAATTTATCAATAGAAAAAGCATGGTGTCAATTTCAATCACAAAAGATATTATCTATAAATAAGATACAAGATATTAATCGTAATACAAATACATTGGCTTATTTCATTATTAGATGTGAAATATATAATAATTTAAAAAAATTCATACAAATATTTGGTAATAAAATATGTTGTGATAATAAATTATACTTTACATTTCTAAAAGAAAATAAAGTGATAAAAAAAAATGAAAATTTAATTAAAAAAATGAATAAAAAAAATTTTATTTATAAAACTTTAAGAATGAGTGGAATAGAATATAATTTATTTTAAGCTTTTTGTGCTTTCGCTACTGTATCTGGATAATGAAATTTAAGATGTTTTTGAAGTTCAAAGAAACTCATCTCAACTCCTTCAGGAATATTTAGGAGTGCTGATAACTTTTTATCAGGAATGATCTTACGACCATCAGTTTTCTTTTGAATACCAGATTCTTTACAGTAAGCACTTACACGACTAGTTACATTAGCACGAGATACCTTTTCACCAACTGGAACATTGAGGAATTCAGATAGTTCTTTACTAATGTTTACTGGTTTTTCAAAACCAGTTGGAGGAGCATTTGGGTCCTTCTCTTTCTTAACCTTTCCGTTCATCTTACGGTCAACTACTCTTTTTTCACGGGCAACTTTCTTTTGAAGAGTATTGAGGTTATTAAGTACAGTTTTTAGAGCACCCATTGCTGCTTTAACTTGATCTTCCATCTCACGCATCTCAGTTTCATAATTAAGAAGGTTAGGAGCAGACTTGGGGACATTATTGCTAGTAGAATTTACATCAACTTGAGTTTCTACCGGAGTTTCTACTTGTACTTCTACAGGAGAAGGTGGAGTATCAACAACTGGTTTAGATTGTACTTTCTTTCCTTTCGGAGTATTTTTCTTAGCAGGTTTAGCGTTCTTTACTTTTGGCATTTTATATCTTATATTAGTTTTTATTTTATCTATTTAACCGCGCTCTCTATTATACTATTAGTATTGAGTTATTTTTAAGTATTTTAAAAAAAAACAATAAGGAATATATTTTTTTTCTTTACAAGATTTGAAATATTCTTTCCAATTAGTCGGATGTGTATCTTTCATATATAATTTATAAATGTCTATATTAATATACTTCATATATATTAGATATAATACAATTAATATTATTAAATTTTCTATAGCATATTTATGTTTATTTTTAATTAAATAATATGATAAATAAACTGGTAATACATGGGCAATTATTAATGCCAATAAATATGTTTTTTCAAATGTATATTTATTTAATAAATATACTATAAATATTGAAAATAATATCAAAGATAATATAGATGTATAATATGGATTAATATATTTAATTATAATATTTATATTAAATATATATCCTAATAACCATAATATAAAAAACAAATTGAACCAGTTACTTAAATATTTTGATAACATATATAATATACAATAAAATTATACACTAGCCATCCAAGGATGAACATCTAATACAAGAGGATTGACTTTGGATAAGGCAATTAAGAAATACATAAATCCTGTCCTTTTATCGCTATCAGATTCAGAATTATTAAATTTATTAATATCTGTTAATATATAATCTATCATTTTATTGCGATCTGATAAATTTCTAATCTCATGTGGAGATTTATTAAATATTCTACCATCGGGTGGACACATTCTAATTTTTACTTGTAATGATAACTCTGCTCTATAATTCCAAATATCTTCCATCAAACCATATAATTTCTTTAATTGTACAATATGAAGTGTTGTACACCATCTTATATCAACACTAAGTCCTAATCTTTCAATACTTGCAAATACATCTATAATCTTTTGCTTTAATAATTTCTTTTTATCTTTTTCAACTTGTTTTATTTCATCTTTAAAATCCGTTGATATATTTGATTTTTTTAAATTTTCTATAATTTTATTAACTCTATAAATTATATTATCGTTAAATGGGATCATAGTATATGGATTTGGTTGTTTTAATTCTATCAATTTCTTTAATGATCTAACATCAAAGAACCATATTATATTATTATTATCTTTATATGAAAAGAAATATTTATCATCTATTTCATTCATAGGTTCGTATGTAAAAAAATCCTCTTTATTATTACATAAATCTTTTTTTAAAAAACCTTCACCTCTTAATAATAATTGTTGTTTTCTATATTTATCTTTATAATATCTTTGTATAATAATAACAGATTCATAATTATTAGTATAATGTTGAAATCTAGATATTTTTGATGATAAAATATTAAATATAATATCTTTCTTTAAAGATTTATTGTATTTTTTTTTATCAATTGTATTTAATGTACTCAATATATCATTTTTTAGATAATCAGATGATTTATCTGTAAAATTAGAAATATTAATAAAGTTATTTTGAACTAAGTATTCTCTCTTATGTTTACAACAATATTCACCATAACATTTTTTCCGTCCACATTTAGAATTATTTTGTATAAAATCACACATTCTATATATATAATAGTTTATTAAAAAATAGTTAAATATGTTTGTATATATAAACTAATAATTATTAAAGTATTTAAAGATAAACTAAGATATATAATTGTAATAGAAAAATAAATTTGAGATATATATTGAATAATAAACAAAGTTAAAAGAAATACTAAATAAGAACAATAAGAACAAAAAAATAAGCAAAGTAAATACACAAATTTGATTCAAACTTTTAAAACTACTAAACAAGTAAATATGGCACAAAATGTTATGAAAGGATCTGAAATTAACGTAGAAAATCTTAAATTTAGTCCTCCCAAGAAACTTCCTAACGGTGGTAATAAAGTTTATGTTAATACTGATTCTGGTAATACTCTTTATGTTCAGACACCCAGGGTAAATGTTCTATGGGATACAAAGTTCTACTCAGGAGATAATGAAGATTCTGGTAATTATCCTATTGAATTTTCACTTTCAAATTTAGAAGGTAATACTTCTATGAAAGAATTTTATGATATGTTAGTTTCTTTTGATGAACATCTAGTTAGTCTGGCTTATGAAAATCGTAAAGAATGGTTTGGTGGTAAATATGCCAAGCACACTCGTGAAACTATTGAAAGTCTATATACTCCTATGATTAAAGTATCAATTGATAAAAATACAGGTGAACCAAATGGTAAGTATCCACCTAGATTTGGATTTAAAATTAATATGTGGGAAGGTAAACACCAATGTAAAGTTTATGATGATAGTAAGCAACTATTTGAGATTGATGACAAGTCTTCACCCGATTATAAATCTCTTAAAGATGATGTTCTACTGAAAGGTTCTAATATTAATGTATTACTAAAATGTCATGGTATTTGGATTATTAATGGTAAGTTTGGATGTACATGGCGAGCAGAACAAATTAAAGTAAAGGTTCAACCCAAAGATATTAGTGGATATGCTTTCCGCGATGATGATGACGATGATGATGATGTAGTCCAAAATGATGTAGAAATGGCAGATAAACAAGAACCAGTTATGATTGATTCTGATTCTGAAGATGATATTGAAGATTCTGATGACGATGAAGAAGATAATGAAGAAGATAAACCACCACCACCCAAAAAAGTTGTAAAAAAACGAGGTGTCAAGAAAGAACTTTAGATAATTATCTATTTATAAATTTTAATAATAATAAATTATATATTTAATAAATAATCTTTAATATTTTTTTTATATTCTATATTTTATATGAACTTATGTGATAAATATTTAGTTGACCAGGTGAATATTTATCCCCCAATGAATGATTATCTTCAATATACAAAATTTATTAAAAGGAAAGGTATATTACCTAATCATTTATCAAAACAATTTAATAAAAAATCATCAGATATAAATGATAAATATCTTACAGATTTAAAAAATAAAAATGATTTATCATTTTGTGAACGGATTTTGAAACATGATCTTGATTATAATAAAAAGGTGAGTTTTTCATCTGGTGAATATTTATTAGATATTAATGATAATATATTATTTATGTATTATGATATTTGTATTAATAAACTATCTCCTTTAAGTAGTAAAGATGATTATCTTATGGTTATACATAGAATTAAATCATTGTCAGGTATTACGAGTGATATGATAAAAATTATGGAACGAGGTATTAAGAAAAAAGTTGTAATAAATAAATTAATTATACAAAGTTTCCTCGATAAAGCACGATCAATATTAGATGATAAAATTAATCCTAAAAATGTTCCTGATGATGTAAAATCACAATTCATTAAAGCAATTCAAAAATGTATTATAGATAATATTAAAAGATTAAATACTTTTGTCATAAATGAATATTTATCACATTGTATAGATGATATAGGTTTATGTGCTTATCCAGGTGGTAAAAAATATTATGAATTACTTTGTAAACAAGAAACACTCCCTAACCTTACTCCAGAGATAATACATCAATTTGGTATTCAAGAATTAAAACGTGATTTAGCACTCAAGAAAAAACTCACAAAAAAAATAGGTTGCGAAGACATAGATGATTATATATACAAACACAATAAGTATTTTAAAACATCTGATGAAATAATAAAATTATTAGAGAAGCAAAGAAAGAATCAACATTCTAAATTAAGTAAATTATTTTTTCAAGATATTGATAAATTATATGATATAAAACCTATCGCTGAATATAATATGAATATGACTGCTTATTATGTCAGTCCAGACAAAGGTAATAGTGGCGTAGGGACATTTTTTATGAATGTTATGAAACCTGAAAGAATTAGTCAATATGAATTATTGGTCTTAAGTATTCATGAAGGAATTCCTGGACATCATTATGAAGGTTACCTTCTTTATAAATCTGATAAATCTGATTATGTTAAAAATACACTTTATTCCGGATATTCAGAAGGATGGGGATTGTACTGTGAATCACTTTATGAATATACTAATTGGAAAGAATATTATTATTCATTACAATATCGTATTGAAAGATCGTTGCGTTTAATAATAGATACAGGTATTCATTATTATGGATGGAGTTATGATAAATGTTTTGATTATATGAAAAAATATTTTAAATATGAATCTGATTCATTTATAGAAGATCAAATACTTAGATATTCAGCAAATCCTGGACAAGCATTAACTTATAAAATAGGTGAACAAGTTATATTATATC
>MDSZ01199099.1_pt1 | contig 13308 bp, 13 predicted proteins | sample 811201 | NCBI WGS metagenome assembly MDSZ01 (sample SAMN05326647, study PRJNA326480) | marine metagenome | isolation source: seawater | place: Indian Ocean: North | collected 2010
ATCGCCTGGTTGTATGCTTATATCTTTTCCTCTATCTCCAAAGATAAGTAAATCGTAGAGGTCAAAGCTAATTTCTTCCCCCTCTCTCAAAAGCTTAATATTTCTTAATGATGAATAATCTTCAAATCCACCAGAATAACCAAGAGACGATGTTATCGTTGAAAATGGATTAACAATGTAAGTCCCGGGATTTTTAATTGCTCCAATAATATTAATTTTTCTTGCAGCCAGTTTCTCAATACTTAAAGAAACTTCTGTGCCAACATACGATAAATCAATTAGATTCTTTATTTTGTTTCGAACCTCTTTAATTGATTCGCCAAAAACGCTTATAGAACCTAATTCAGGAAATAAAATAGTGCCATCAAGTCCTACTACGAGTGTATATATATCCCTCTTACCACCTGTCAGTATAATTTTTAATTCATCACCCAATGCAAGAATATAATCATTAGGAACTGGAAGATCAGATGTCGAAGATATCGATTGGGGTATTTTCTTAATAAAGTCAAAGCCAAATTTTTCTTGGTTCTGATTATCTATACTTTCCGCACTTAAATCATCAAGAGATTTATCAGCTCCAGTGTTTACATTTTCAGTTTGAGATAAATCTTCTGATGTAAACTCATTAATTAATTCTGGATTCTCTTTAAGAATATCAATTTCTGATTGGGTCAATTCCTGCGCATTTATATTAAGAATAAATGCTGAAATTGTGCAAATAATTAAAAAAATATTTCTCATAAAGTGTTGTCAGTAAACAATAGAATAACCCATTAATAAAATAAATTCATTTTGATTTTCTTAGTAAATTGTCATACATGAATTTAATAAAAAACTTTGGTAGAAGTCGAAATAAATGTTCAATAAAATAAATTATCCAAAAAGCTTTGGTTGTAATAAGTTTTTCTGCTTTGAATGTTTTTATAGCGTTGATTTTATAATTTAAATATTTTTTACCACTCCTTCTATTCTCAAAACCATTTCCAACTCTCTGGTGAACAACTACTTTGTCACAATTGAGTAGCTTTTTATTATTTTTAAGCATTCTTAACCAAAGATACCAATCTTCACAACCTATACACTCTTGGTAATTTCCAGAATCTAAAACAGATTTCTTCTTAAAAAGTACAGTTGGATGATTTAAGGGGTTTCGTAACCATGAATTCTTTAAAGTAATATTTAAGGGTGTTCTTCTTTCTCTTTTAATATCATTAGGCTTGTTTATGAACTCATTAGTCCAACCGCCCAATAAATCTGCATCAGCTTTATTGAAAACATTCAACATATATTCAAAACGATCATATACACAAATATCATCAGCATCCATCCTAAAAATTAACTCATTGCTACAAGAAAGCACACCCAAGTTAAGCGAGCCTCCAAGTTGACTATTTCCTAGATAAGTAATTAATTTTATTGGCAAAACCGATGAAGCTTCATTAATTATTTTTTGCATTGCTGAAGATATTCCTCTATCAGCAGTAATTATTATTTCATCTGGTTGTATTGATTGAATCAAAATACTATCTAAGCATTGCTGGAAAAATTCAGGATCCTCCTTTATGTATACTGGTATTAAAACTGAAAATTTAGCTTTCATCTAAATTAGAAAAATAAAATCTTGTCATTGCTGAAGGGGTGTATATATCCTGTATGCAAACATTATTATTTAAGCTCTTCTTTCTAAGCATATTCATTAAGCTAAAATTAAGATAATCAGGAATAATTGACGAATTAATTATTTGGGTAAATAAATTTTTTATTGGGTTATTAAAGTAAATATTTGTATTTCTCAATTTCTTTATGTTTTCTTTTATTATGATCTTATTCCATTGAGTTTTTTTATGGCAAACCAAAAATTTTCTTTGCAAGATAGTCCCATCATCTATTGCTCTTAGTATCTGGTTTGCTAAATCTCGGATGCTAATTACGTATGTGTCTATTTTTCCTTGATCAGGAAGGTAAGCTTCAGTAGAGTTTGTTACCTCATTAATGGTTTTATTCCATACACCTCCAGCACCAAGAATTATATCTGGATAAATTATTTGAACCTGGGCATTTCTTTTTAGGAATTGTGTAAGTATTTTTTTTTCTCGAATATAATCATCACCTCTAAATAAGAAACTATTTTTTGGTTTTTTAAATATAGCTCCAGAAGAAAAAAATAAATATTTGCATTTGCTTGGCATATTTTTAACAATCATTTTAGTTTTTCTTATGTTTTCAAAAGGATTTATTGATCTTGCACAATCAATAATAAGATCACATTGAAATATTTCTTTTGGGGGAGCGCATTTATAGTCCCAAAAAATGTTTTTATCACTTTTCTGTGAAGATACAGAGATTACATTAAAATCTTGTTCGAGAAGAAACTCTTTAATATTGCTACCAACAAAACCTGAAGAACCAAGTATAGAAATAGTTTCAACTTTCAAGGAAATCTCCCAATCTCATTGATAGTGCCATTACTGTATAAGTAGAGTTTGCATTTCCAGCAGTTGGAAATACAGATCCATCTGAAATATAAAGGTTTTGTATTCCATGAACTTTTAAGTTTTTATTAACAACGCTTTGCTGAACATCATTGCCCATCCTAGCAGTTCCAAGATGATGTGCTGCAGAGGATAACCTTGATCGCCAACCGATATCATTTTTATTAATAGTAAATTTAGCATCATTTGGTTGCGCTACACCCTTCTCACATAATGCATACATATTTGAGATACTGTCAATATCTGTTTCCGAAATTTGCCAATTAATATTTATTTTTTGCATTCCATAATCATCGTAGTCACCTGTAAGCAAAATCTTTGATTTATTATTTGGAGTTTGCTCTGTTACAAACATATAGTCTGCAAGAGAATGTCCAGCACTAAATCCTGTTTTGTAGAGAATTATCTGTCTTGCTAGATTTAAATTAAATAACATCTTAAAGCCCTCTGTAATTGGCAGTTGATACTTCAATAGCTTTTCTCTGATTGCTAAAAGCTGAATCTTTACCTTTTCTGTAGAATTATCAATTCCTTTTGAAAATGAAGGTCTAAGATAAAATGCATTATTAGGTAATTTATATTTTCTTTGAGCATTAGCAGTTAGTTTGATTGCACTTTTAATTTTTAAGTTTTTTGAAAAATCTAGGTCTGAATAAAGCCTAGTAATTTTTTTTTCTTTATACTCCATTTGAAATGCATTTCCCATCGGGTGATCCATAAAATTTAGTCCTAATGGACTTGATTTTAGTTGAGTAATTTTTGAATTTAGTAAAATTTTTGTAGTTTCGATTGCCCCACAGCATATAATTAAGCTTCTTACTTTAGTCGTGTATTTTTGTTTTTTATAACCGATTTCAATTGCTTCAGTCCTGCCCTGAGTGTCTACCAAAATTTTTAGAACACGGTGATTAAGAGAAATATCGATGTTATGTTTTTGTTTAAGCTTATCAAATGCCATGTTGGCTCTGAAGGGTTTTTTGAGTTGTAGAAAATACTTATTTTCAAAAATATTTTTTTCAAAGTTAATTTTTTTCTTCTCATTAATAAGAGTCTCTGAATGCTTTTTTTCATCAAATAGTTCGTAATTGAAATTTAGTTCTGTCGCTACTTCTTTATAATAACTATCTAAGTCAGCTTTTCTTATTGGCCAGCCACTGTTATTTATCCAATCTCTTTCGATAAAGTCCTCTTCATCTAGTGGTGCAATCACATTATGCCAAAGGTTTGATGTACCACCATACCCAATGAAAGTAGTAGGTTTAAGATTAAAGTTTTGACCTTCTTGATTAAATAAAAAATTATTTGTCTCTAATAAATTCTTCTTTGATCCAGCTTCAAATATTTTTATCTTGGCCAAAGGGTTCTTTTTCAGAATCGATAAACATAGAAAATAGGAAGCAGGCCCTGTACCTACAACTGTATAATCATAATTGCTCATCAATAATTTTCTCTATTGTCGCAAATCTTTTTTTCCAAAGATGTTTTTTTGCCGAATTTATTTGATCAAGTTTTTTTAATTCATGTTTATTTAAACTTAGCTTGATCTGCTTTGAAAGTTTATCATCTATGGATATTTCATATACATATTTAGACCATTCAGGCAGATGATTTAAGCTATTTCTTGAAAAAATAGCTTTGCCTGTTGCAAGTGATTCATAAAACTTTGCAGGACTAATAGACGATGAAAAGTCACTTTCTGAATATCCAATAATAATCCCATCGTGCTCTGCAATTATAGATGGCAAAGCACTGTTTTCAATACTGCCTTTGTAACATGACTCAAGCAAATCATCACTTACAGTCTGATCTATTCTTCCATAAACTGAAAGGGATAATTCTGAGCAGCTTGCTATTGCTCTAATTAATTCTAAATCACTATTTAGTCTCAAATTACCAAAAAAGATAATTTTTGGTTTTACATTTGTAGTAAGAGATTTATTTCCCTGAAACCAAGATTCGGAGACTCCAGGAGGAATCAATAATTTTTTATCCTTTTTTATTAGGCTTAGGGTTGCACTTGAATCGGTTACAACAAAATCACATAGTTTAATTAACCTTTCTATATTGTTTTTATGGATATTCTGATTCCATGGAAAATTCCACCAATTGTGAATTACATCGAGTATAACTTTTTTACAAAGTTTTTTTGTATTGGGAGAATTGCCAATAACATATGGGTTGTCTGTAAAGGTATATACTATGGCATTCATTTGCTTTTGCCGCCAAAAGAAAAGCCAATAAATTTTATTCCACAAGCGAAAAAGAATATTATCATTTGGTAAAAAAAATGATCTAAGATAAACCACATTGGCAATTCTTGCATTTTTTAAGTTTTCCCTTTTTTTATTTGATATCATTCTAATTAGTTCCAATATATTCGGCACTCTTGATACAACTCTTTCGACAAAATATACCTTTTTATATTTTTTTGAAAAATAATCCGCGAGAAAATGATGTCTTTGTGGTAAAAAATCCCATGAAATTTCTGAAAAAATTATAAATGTATCTTTTTTTTGCATATCTTTTTTATTTCCAGTCACTTGAGCTTAGCTGGTATGAAAATAATACGGCTGTAACCGTGAATCCTAGAATATTTGGAGCAAAAAAATAAAAGGTATTTGCTAAAGAAGGAAGCAAAAGAATAAATAATCCTAATGATCTTTCTAATTTTATACCTCTGAGTAGTGTTACATATGAAATTATCAATGCTATGCAACCGATTATTCCTCCAAAAACAAGAGTATCAATAAATAAATTGTGGAAGGTAGTAAACTGAATATGATTTGGAACAGATAATTCACTTGATCCAATTAATGGAAATTGTAAAAATAGATTCCAGCCTACTGAATACATCTCTGTTCTTCCAGTAAGGTTGCTCAATTGGTCAAGTTTAAAAATTTCAAATAATTGATCTGAAAGATTAAATGCATAAATTAATGCGTAAAACAGTGCTGTCAGCCCTATAAGCCAAAAAATCTTATTCTTTGTATTAGCAAATAGCAAAACTGCAAAGCAAATATAAACTGTTCTATAAAATGAAAATAAAAGCGCCGCTACTGCAACTGGAATTATGATGTAGGAAAAAAGATTATATGTAGAAAATTTTTTATACCTTGAACAAATAAAAATAAGGAAAAGCATGGCTATGCCATAAACATTTTGTTCGAAAATTATAGATTTTGTTGAATAAATATTAATAATAGGAAATTTTTCCCCATTGCTGAAGCCAAAAAAGATTGAGGATACCCCAATTAATGCAATTAAGCTTAAAATTACCGTTATTAAGCCAATGATAAAATCCAAATCTCTTTTGTCTAATTCTAGAAAGAAATAACAAATCATTGTTGCCATAAAAGCTCTTAGCAAATGATTTAATGAACCAGAAGAATCGTAGATAAATGAGGAAATTGAAAATATATAAAAAAAAGTTGTTAAAAAAAAGCTTGTTAGTAAAGATTTAAGGTTAAGGCCATTAATAAATAGCAGCGAAGTCAGTCCTGCTAAAAAAAAAATTGACCCTATAGTTTTAAAAAGCACCCTTTCAGAAGGCAATTGAAAAAATATTTCTGTTGACAGAGTCGGCAGAAAACAGCCAATTACACAAAGGACAAGTGCAAAAATCTTAAGCAGGTCGTTTGGATATAATTTTTCCATAAATTATTATCACAAAAGATGCTATCAAACCGAATGCAAAACCAAAGATTGCCCAAATTAATCTTATTGGATTAGTCTTTTCAATTATTATTCTTGGTCTCTCAATTTGCTCTAGCATATAGTCGTCATGAATATTTGCATACATCTGAGTTTTAATTTCTTTTTCCAAAAGGCTTGAAACTGATTCTCTTACTTCAACTGTTGGATTTTTCTGGCTTAAGTATTCTTCTAAGTAACCCATTGAGTTTTTTGATTCTAGAAGCTCAATTTCTCTGACAAAATTATTTAAATTATAAATAATATCTTCAAGTATTAATTTTGAGATTACAGGATTAGTAGTTAGTGTTTTTAAATGTATATAGTTTGTTTTCTTGTCAAGCTGTATCCTAAGAAGTTTACTATGAAACCTTTCATATGACTCCTCAAAACCTGGAAAGTATTTATTATTTCTAAATGTCTTAGTCCACGTTTTATTTTCAAGATCATAAACATTATCATCTATGGAAACATTAAAATCATCTGTGTAACCATTCATTGCAAATAAATAAACTAGGAAGTTTTGATCTTGGTAAAATAAATCAAAAAAATCTCTTGATTTTAGTACAGCCATCGCATAGTTGAGACGCTTTGCTTCCTCTGTAGCAAAATCAACACCTGCAAAGCTTGAAAACCCTCCTAGAGTTCCGATATTTGAAGTACTCTCTTCATTTGAATCTCTTGCTTTCAAAATTGCTTGAGATTCATACATTACTGGTTGGGAAAATGATAATAATATTGATAGAAACGCTCCAGTTAGAGAACTGGCAATGATTTTAAATTTATTTTCCCAAATAATTTCTAAAAAATTAAAATACATATTAGAGGAATTATTCACTTAAAATCTCCTTAAAATCTTTTCTTTCATAAGCACTCAAATTTCCACCTACCCCTGCATTATAAGTTTTAATGTTTAGACTTTCCAAAGGTTTGACTGAATTGTTAAATGCATTTTGCATTCTATCTGGTTGAGGTACGTGCCATTTTTTCCCTTTACCAAAATAACTTTTCTCAAAATGGTTCACATCATCTTCAGTAGATTCCAGCACAGATCCTCTCTTTATAACACTATCTGGTATTTGATATGTTAAATCTACGCCTATGATATAAATCTTCTTAAATCCCATCCATGCTGCAAGTTGTAATCCAAAATAAGCTACTGTCCCCCCCCAATAAAATATAGGATCATCTGATGAGCAATTAACAAAATTTGGCCAATTTTTACTATTTTCTTCATCAGCTCTTTGAAAATGACAAATTATTGGGTTTTTGCTAGATATTTTGGTCTGAAGATCTGATGGCAAGAATACATTACCTTGCAAAGAATTTATTTCATTTATATTGTCATCAAGAACCAGCCTATCCTCAACAACATGAAATATTTTTTTAGGCTCAATTATTTTTCTCAATGAATATGCACCATTAAAAATGAAACAATACTCATTCTTTAGTAAATTAAGATTCATTTTATTGAGGCTTGGCCCATTACCAACAATAAAACACCTTTTACAATCATATAAGTTTTTAAAAGAAAGAAGTCTTTTTCTTGAGTTATTCTTTAAAGCATTCTGTGAAAGAAAATATCTAAGAGCAAAAAGCTTTTCTGAGAGCAATTTCTTTTTTTTGCCTAGCCAGTATCTTATTTTGTAGTAAATTTCTATTAACTGTTTCAAAGCACTTTGATTTTAGGGAGATCTTTCTTATTCAGATAAATAGGATACCAATTATTAAATAGTAATTGAATTAATCCATGAGACATTATCAAACCAATCACACCAAATAATCCAATAAGCATCCATGAAAGGACAAGAATAAAAATACCAGAAACAATAGCAGGAATTAAAAATGGATGATGGTTGTTAGTTAGATAAAGCTGGGCATGGTTTCCATGATTTAGCTCTAATAAAAAAAACATAAGCATTAAAAATAAAAGATTATTTTCTAGTATAGGGAGCTGTAGATTATAAAATTTCTGCAAAATTAGTAATCCAGTGCAAGAAAATACTGATAATCCTGTAAATAGCAGTATTGATAACCTATGGTTATATTGGAATGTATTAACCAATTCAGAAGTATGATTATTTGCCCTTAGTTTACCAAGAATTGGAATCTTGCTCAAAATTGGAACTTGGCAAACATTCTTAAGCACTAAAATGATTTTCAATGTGAGAAAATAAGATGAGACTAAAACAGGGTCGGAAGCTTGTGAAATAATTATCCCCCCTGAGTTAGCAATAAGAAAGCTACTTGATACTAATCCTCCTTGTCTGAATTGATACTTTCTGAATGATTGTTTGCTTTCATCATTAAGTTCTGTTTTATTTTTTGAGCTAATTGAGGTTATCTGACTTAGCAGAATAACGCCGAGAATCAAAGATAAAAAAGAAGCAATTAGGTGACTTAAAGCAAATAAAAGTATATCTTTCCAAATGATCAAGGTTATTATCTGCAACAATATTCTTAATGCTCCTCCAAAAAACTCATACATTTTTGCATAATAAACTCTGTCGCGTGATTGAAAGATTGAGCTAATAAATATATTAGAGTTTTGTATTGGAATATTAAGTAAATAAGATAAACAAATGCACAACAATGTAATTGCACTTATTTCGTCGGATAATCTTGCATTGTAAATTGTGTAGCAGATTAAAGCCCCTATACCTGCAAAATAAATATTTGACTGCAGAAATCTATAAAAAGAAAATCTCAGAAGTGGCTTCTCTATTTTGGTATTTTGAGTTTTTTCTTGTTTATTTTTTTCTCCATAGCCTGGTAGTTTTTGCCATCCAGCTCTTGCAAACTGATTCAATCGAATTAATGAAAAAGATGAACCAAAGTCCGAGAAGTACGAAATGCTCACTAGCAATGACATAGAAAACCATAAAGCCAATTCATTTTCTGTTAAATACAGATAAGCACAAGGAATTACAATTAATGCAGAACCAAAATTAGCAACAAGTGCCAACCATGATGCAATGTTATCTTTACTAAAGTATGTCTTAATAAATTTCATCACAGGATTTATTTATTATCCGGATCATTTAATAAGTTTGATACTCCTCCATCATATGATATGGAGCTTCCATTAATGTAATCTGAATTTATTGAAGAAAAATAAAAAATAAACTCTGCAAAATCTTCTGGAGATGGTATCTTTTTAGGGATAGAATTTTCTAAAGTTTTAAAGTTCTCTTGGTTGTTTTTAAAACTATCTTTAAGCATGTTGGTTTCAATTGCTCCCGGATCGACATGCAGCACAGTGACATCTTTAACCCCTTCAATTGACATTGAATTAGAAAATGATTTTAGTGCAGCTTTTGAAGCGGCATACAATGTGAAATGCTTTTTAGTAAGTTTCGAATGAATACTACCAATATTTATTATTTTCTTTGGGCATTTAAACGCCTTTACAAACTCTTTGGAAATCAAAACTGGAGCAAAAATGTTAACTGAGAATGTTTTTTGAAGATCTTCATGTTTAATATTACCAATAGTCTTCAAATCCTGAATTGCTGCATTATTGATCAATATTACATCTTCAAATTTCTGCTTAGAAATTTGAGAAAAGGTTTCGCTTATAAAGTTTAGTTTATTTTCATTATGCAAATCACTAAGATCTAATTGATAAAAATCATAACTATTTTGTTTAATGTTTTTAGGCTCAATATCAAAACCAGCAACATTAAAACCTTCATCACAATATTTTCTAACCAAAGCAGTTCCAATGCCTCCAGAGGATCCAGTTATTATGCAAAGCTTATTCATTAAGAAACTCTCCCATATATTTAATTGCTAATTCACTAGCATTGTTAACTCCTTCAATAGTATTGGACCCATTATGAGAACCAAAAGCAGAATTAGAAAATGAAAAATAGCTATTATGTATATCTGGTGGTTCACTCTCGAAAACATCTAAAGCTATACCTCCCAGAATTTTATCTTCAACAAGCTTATCCAAAAAACTTTCATCAATTAAGGGTCCTCTCGATACATTGATTATATTTAGTCCTTTTTTTACATGATTAAAAACCTTTTCACTAAACATATGATAATTATTTTCATTGAGGCTGCATGCGAACACAAGAAAGTCACATGCTTCAAGGCCATTAGGCCATTCTTTTTCCAATTTAATATATTTTGGCAAATTAGTAGCAAATGGGTCCCAGCAAATTATATTCAAGTTAAATGCATGCGCTTTATGTGCTAATTTTCTTCCTATGTCCCCCATTCCAACAATTCCAAGAGTTTTTTCTGTAAGAGATATGCCTGCCGGCTTTGGCCAATTACCCTTTCTGACCTCTCTATCTATATAATATGTCTGTCTTGCAAGTCCAAGCAAATATGCCATTGCAACATCAGAAACCTCTTCACCAAAAATCCCGGGAGTATTCTTTACTTTCAAATTAAGTTCTTTTGCAGCATGAAAGTCTACGTTGTCAGTTCCAACTCCCCATTTAACAATTGCTTTAAGTGCTCCTTCTGCTCCGCTCTTAAGAACATCTTTATCTGCAGGGTCATCTCCTAAAATCCAGCCATCAAATTTTGGTAGAATCTTTATAACTTCATCTTTTTTTAGAGTCTGGATAGTTTCAACTGTTTCTGGTTTTAAATTATTTTTTTTAAAAAGATCTTCAAATAACTTGAACTGCTTAAGCATTGGAGGGCAAGTTACTAGCACTTTATGCATAATATTTTTTTGCGATAATTTCAGCTAAATCCCAGTCTTCCTTGTTATCAATATCTATTGATTCAATCTTTGATGTCTCAAAAAATATAGGATTTTCACCAATCCTATTTAAATTTTTAAAAAAACTTTCCTTTGTAAATATATAAATGCATGAGTTTTCCTCAAAAAATGGTTCTAAGTCCTGCGTTCTTATGAGATCTTTTGGGTCATGATTAATAGGCAAAGCTTTTGAATTATAAAATCTAGATTGAACCTTATTTACACTAAAAAGGCTATCACAATCTTCCTTGATAAATTTATCAACACAATGCTTTATTGTCTGTGGTGATAAAAATGGGTTTGTTGTGTGTGTCATTATGAATATATCTGAGTCAATATTTTTTAGATCATCTTCTATAACCTTATTCATGCTTACAAAGTCCCCACATATGTTAGGATTTCTTTCTCTTAAGGTAATCTTTTCGTTTTTTAATAATTCTGAAAGCTTAGATATTGCATCTGTATTAATGACAATTTTTTCAATCTCTTTAATTGATAAAAGAGAGTCAAGAATCCATTTATATAATGGCTTATGTGCAAGAATTTTAAAGTTTTTATTTGGAACTCTTTCACTGTTCTTCTTCATTGGTAGCAGTGCCGTTATATTCATTTTGGATAAAAATACTTGTGTTTATATTTGTCTAATTCTTTTAAATTTAATGATGATTTATTTGTTCCAATATATGATCCTAGATACTGCAAAAATCTGAATTTTATTATTGAAAAGAATTCTTTGAATATAACTTTTGATTCTATAGCATGTGAAAAATCAAGAAAAATTGCAGTTAAAAAATATCTTAAAAAATCAGTTTTAGACATCTTTATATCTGGCTCTATTTCTTTAAGTGCAATTGCCTCTCTTTCATACCTATTTTTGATTTGCTTACTGTTCTCATCATGAATATGAAAAACTGCTGATTTATGGCTATAACTAATTTTTAAACCATCTGCAAATATTCTCTTAGCAAGCTCCATATCTTCTAAACCTGTTAGGTCTTCATTGAATTGATACTTACTCCAAACATTTCTTTTTATTGCTGAGTTTGCATTGTTGCAGAAATAATCGATGTTATTTGGATTATTATGATTTGGGAAATATTTTTTAAAAATGATATTCTCGCTGAATCTTGTTGTATCTCGGCCGATCTGCCTGCCATAGATATAATCTATTCCTTCTTCTTTAATTGGTTTAATTAGGTTTAAAAGCCAATTAGAGTTTTTTGGGATGCAATGCCCACTAATGAACACAAGAATATCTCCTTTTGAAAATCTACATCCATCATTTAATGATTTTCCGAACGTAAAGTCTTTTTTATCGATATGGGTGATATTGCAATTGAATTTTTTTGCTATTTCTAGTGTCTGGTCAGTTGATCCTGAATCAATTATTACTTTTTCTATTTCATCATTGATATTTTGGTTATCAATCGCTTGAAGCAATTCTGATAAATACTTTTCCTCATTGAGGGTTCTAATAATTATTGAGATCATTTGGACTATATATTAACTCATATACAAATGAATTTCCCTCTGAGCTATCTGATAAGGAGCTCTCTAAATTTGCAGAGGTTAGATACAAGAGATTGGTGCTTTGCGAGTATTTGCAATTAGTGGGAAATTTAATATTTAACTTTATTTCTTGTATTAATTTTCCATTTAAATCAAAAACAAAAATTGCACTTCTGCCCCACATTGAAATAAAGACATTTTCCCCAACTAGACATCCCCCATCAGGGCTTAAATCACTACCAATATCTGTCCATAGGTTTTTTTTTATTTTTTCCTCAAAAAAAGAAAATTTCCATATTTTCCCTGAAAAAGAATCACATATTAGTATTGACTTATCATCAAGAGGAATAAAACCATTAGGGATTTGTATCGTTTTATCTATTAATTGAATTTTGCTTTTATTTAAAAAATAAATATATCCTTCATTTTCCTCGGGCGAAGATCGATGCATAAAACCTAAAAAATATCCTTTGTTAAAGAAACATCCATCATTGCTGCGATGAGTGGAGTATAAACCTAGAGGACTAGCATGAAGTTGTTTGTATTTTTTGCTAATTAAATTTAATTGATAGATGCCTCTGTCACACCCAAAAGTTAAATTTTTACTTTTACTAGAGAAAATTACTGAAGGCTTAACATCAAGCTTATCAATCAGTAATACACCATCACAGTATATTTTATTTGAATCAATATCTACCCAGTAAGATTTCTGTTCATGGACAAAAAGACCTTCGCCAAGCAAGTTCTTTGTATTGTGCTCAAGTATTAGATTTAGTTTATACATTGAATTGGTGCCCAGGGCCGGACTTGAACCGGCACGAAGTTTCCTTCGAGGGATTTTAAGTCCCTTGTGTCTACCAATTTCACCACCTGGGCAATAGCGTCAAA
>MDSZ01253056.1_pt1 | contig 13308 bp, 19 predicted proteins | sample 811201 | NCBI WGS metagenome assembly MDSZ01 (sample SAMN05326647, study PRJNA326480) | marine metagenome | isolation source: seawater | place: Indian Ocean: North | collected 2010
AGCCCATAAGGCAGCTGTTACTGGAGATACAGTTGGAGATCCTTATAAAGATACAGCAGGTCCAGCAATTAACCCTATGATAAAAATTGTCAACATTGTTTCAATATTATTATTAGCAATGTTATCTTAATTATCTGCTCTTCCAGAACCTAATATAGGTCCTCCACGCTTCATACCAGGCATTCCAAAATTCCCTAAAATTTGTCTCAATAAACTTTGTTTATATCCCGAAACTTGAGTTTCTTCAGGGGACATAGCTATATCAACAGTTTGTTTTTCATCATAGATATAAATTTTTTTTAGTTTATTTTTTTTATCAAAATTTAGTTCTAGAATAATTTGTTGTTCAAGATCAGGTTTTAAGAAAGCTACTTTAGAGTTTACTCGACCCAAATAATAAAATGAATTATCTCCCAGAGTTCCAGTAAACGATGGTTCACCAAGAATTTTTGATATAGTTTCTTTATTATCTCTTCCTAGCTCAATTATTGAGACTAAATCTGCAGAGGGTAAATTTCCATGAACTAGTTTTTTATTTATACAAGATGTTAAAGCAGATAATATAATAAAAACAATTAAAAAACGCATTTTACATTCTAACATAATGGCAAGTAATATTAACCTAAACGATATTTACAAAAAAATTGTAGATCAATCAATTAAAAGATTCTTTTTTGATAAAATTAAAATTCCCAAAAGGTTTGAATGTAAGTTAGAAATTTTTCAATTAAATATAATTATTTTACTTTGGTATTGTGAAAAAAATGAGATCGATAAAGATTTTTCTTTAAATCTTATAAATTTTTTTTTAAATGATGTTGAAGTTGCTATGAGAGAGTTAGGTGTATCAGAAACATCATTAGGAAAAAAAAAAAGAATAATGGCTGAAAATTTTTACGGTAGATTATATTCTTATTCTGATATATTTGAATTCGACAATATACCTCAACTACCTCTAATAGAAAAATTAAAGATTAATTTTAAAAGCAAAAAAATTAAATATGAATATCTATTTGATTATATATCCAAAAATTTAAAATATTTTAAAAAACTAGATGCTAAAGAATTTAAGAAGTTAAAATTCAATTTTATTGATTTTATTTAAATCTTTTAAAGTAAAAAAAAAAAAATATTGTTATTTGTTGTTTTTTTTTGTATTAGTCTAATTTGTTAAAAGGATTATAAATGGCTGTACCTAAAAGAAAAACATCTCCTTCAAAAAGAAATATGAGAAGATCCCACGATCGAGTTCAGGGTTTTAATCTAGCTGAGTGCCCTAATTGTGGGGAACTAAAACTATCTCACCAGATTTGCAGAGCATGTGGTTTTTATAATAAAAGAGAAATAATAAGAAAGATTGAATTAGACTCTGAAAAAGATCAAGATTCATAAAAAAAATTCTTGGGAGAATAAATCTTGAAAAAAATAGTTCTTGCCATCGACATTATGGGTGGTGATTTTGGTCCTGAAGCTACCATTGAGGGTACAGCAATTGCTTCAGAAATTTATCCGCAGGTAACTTTTAAACTTTTTGGTAATGAAGATGTTGCTAAACAGTATCTAAATAAAAACCCTTCTCTTAAAAATTTTGAAATTGTTCATACTACCGAGAAAATAAAATCAGATGATGAACCAGTAAACGCTTTAAGAAAACTTAAGAAATCTAGTATGCGTTTAGGAATAAATGATGTTTCAAAGAAAAGTTGTCACGGCTTTGTATCTGCCGGCAATACAGGTGCATTAATGGCAATTTCAAAATTTGTCCTTAAAACAGTAAAAGGTATTAGTCGTCCAGCGATTGCCGGTTTGATGCCAACTTTAAAAGGGCAAACTGTAATTCTTGATCTTGGTGCAAATGTTGATTGTTCCAATGAAAATTTGTTTCAATTTGCTTTAATGGGAGATATTTTTTCTCAACAGTTAATGGGAATTAAAAATCCTAAAATAGGACTTTTAAATGTTGGTGCAGAGGAAATTAAGGGAAACTCTGTTGTAAAGCAAACCTTTGATGATCTCAAGAAAATATCTTCAAAGATAAATTTTTATGGATTTATTGAGGGAAATGATATTAATAAAGGTATTGTTGATGTAGTTGTGACTGATGGATTTTCAGGGAATATTGCTCTAAAAACTGCTGAAGGTGTTGCGGAACTGATTTTTACTTTTTTGCAAAATTCTTACAGAAGTTCTTTTTTATCTAAGATAGGATATATTCTATCTAAACCTGCTTTAAATAGATTTAAGACCAGAATTGATCCGAGAAAATATAATGGTGCAGTTCTTTTGGGGTTAAATGGTATTGTAGTAAAAAGTCATGGAGGAACTGATGCATTTGGTTTTTCTAATGCCATCGGGGTGGCAGTTTCATTAATTGAGAATTCATATGTTTCGGAAATTGAAAAAAAATTAGATTTTTAGTTTTATTAGCATGGCACTTTTAAATACAAAAATAATTGGATGTGGGCATTATCTTCCAAAAAAAATTTTAAAAAACAATGATTTTAAGAAATTTGTTGATACATCAGATGAATGGATTTTTTCTAGAACTGGAATTAAACAAAGACATATAGCTGAAAAGGAAGAACTTACATCAGATTTAGCAATTAAAGCTAGTCAAAATGCTTTAGATTCTGCAAAATTAAAGGCTGATAAAATTGATTGTATAATAATTGCAACAACAACTCCTGATGAGACCTTTCCATCAACAGCTACTAAAGTCCAAAATTTTTTTAAAATTCAAAATATACCTTCATTTGATATTCAAGCAGTTTGTTCAGGTTTCATATATTCTCTCCAGATTGCTGATTCTTTTATTAAAGCTAAAAATGCAAAAAGAATTTTAGTTGTTGGAGCTGAAACTTTATCTAAAATTGTAGATTGGGAAGATAGAAGAACCTGTGTACTATTTGGTGATGGAGCTGGTGCAGTTATTTTAGAGGCTACAAGTGAAAATAAAGGCTTGCTGTCAACAAATATTTTTTCTGACGGTTCATGGCATGATAGTTTATTTGCTGATGGTGGTCCTTCAATAAATCAGAAAGTAGGAAAAATTAGAATGAAAGGTCAGGATATCTTTAAACAGGCTGTAAATAAATTAGCAGAATCAACTAAACTTTCCATGAAATCATGCGGATTGACTATTAATGATATTGATTGGTTTATTCCACATCAGGCAAATCAAAGAATTATTTTGAGTACAGCAAAAAAAATTGGAATTGATGAAAACAAAACAATTAGTACCGTAAGATATCATGCTAATACTTCAGCTGCTTCTATACCATTAGCTTTATCTGCTTCACTATCTTCTGGATTAATTAAAAAAGAAAGTATAATTGCTTTATGTGCAATAGGTGGGGGCTTGACTTGGGGGAGTTGTATATTAAGATTATAAAGTATTTACTTGTATATAAATGGTTATGTCAAAAAATGTTATTACTAAATCTGTGATAGTAAACTTTTTAAATGAAAGTATTGGTCTTTCAAAGAGAGAATGTTTAAATTTTTTTGAAAATTTTATTGATACAATCTCAAAAGAATTAAGCAAACAACAGAATGTAAAGATTGTCAATTTTGGAGTATTTACAGTGAATAAAAAAAAACCAAGAATTGGTAGAAACCCAAAAACAAAAGAAGAAGTTATGATTTCTGAAAGAAATGTTGTAAAGTTCAAACCTTCAGAATCATTAATAAATCAGGCAAATTCAAATAAAAACTCCTCTTAATGGGCAAATCAACAGAAGCTTTGAGAACGATTGGAGAAACTTCAAAAATACTATGTTTACCTGTTCATGTGATAAGATTTTGGGAAAAAAAATTTACCATGATAAATCCGATAAAAAAAGTAGGGGGAACAAGATACTACAATAAAATGCAAATAGACTTATTAAAAAAAATAAAGTATCTACTTTATGATAAAAAATATTCAATTGAAGGAGCAAATCAAGTTCTTAATGAAAAAAAAAAATAAAGGTTCAACTGATATAAAGATTGAGTTAATTAAAGAGTTGAGATTACTAAATGAAAATATAAAAAAATCAATTGAATAAAACGGGGCGTAGCGCAGCCTGGTAGCGCGTCCGTCTGGGGGACGGGAGGTCGTTGGTTCAAATCCAGTCGCCCCGACCATAATAAAATGAAAAAAAAAAAAATAAGAATATTTTATACCACATGCAAAAACTTATCTGAAGCCAAAAAGCTTTCAGAAAGTTTGGTTAAAAATAAAGTAGCGGTGTGTACGAATATTTTTGAAAGTTTAACATCTATTTATATAGATGAAGGAAAAGTCAATACTGTTAAAGAAGTAGGTGTTATTATTAAAAGTCTTTCAACAAAAAAATCGTTAGAGAAAATTTTGGAGAGCAGTCATTCATACGAAATACCTTTTATTGGTGAACTTAAAGTTGATCGAGTAAATGAAAAATATTTTAAATGGGCGGTTAATGCGCTTAAATAAAGTTTTAAGGTTGACACATTTAAAAATTAAGCTATTTTTTTCATAAAAATAGTAATTAATTATGTTAACATATTCTCTTAAACAAAAAGATATAAAGAAAAAATGGTACTTGTTAGATGCAACTGGATTAGTGTTGGGTAGACTTGCAGTAAAAATATCTCAAATTTTAAGAGGAAAACATAAATCATCTTACACTCCGCATTTAGATTGTGGCGACAATGTTGTTGTGATAAACGCTGAAAAAATTCGTTTAACAGGAAATAAGTCCAAAAAGAAAATTTATTATAAGCATACGGGTTACCCAGGTGGTTTAAAAGAGACAAAATTTCAAGATATTATATCAGGAAAAAACCCAGATTTTATAATAAGAAAAGCAGTTGAAAGAATGATGAGTGCAAATGCATTATCAAAAAAACAGTTAGGTAATCTTAGAATATTTAAAGGAAATAATCACTCCCTTGAAGCTCAAAAACCAGAAGTTTTAGATTTTGCTTCACTTAATAGAAAAAATTTTGTTTAATTTATTATGAGCACCAAAGAATCTAATATAGAACTATCTAAACCCATTGAAGATCCAATTAATGAGATAAAACCAACTTTAGATAAATTTGGTAGAGCTTATGCAACTGGCAGAAGAAAAACCTCTGTTTCAAGAGTTTGGATTAAAAAAGGCTCAGGAAAAATAACAGTAAATGGTAAAGACAGTAATAAATATTTTCTAAGAAAAATTCTCAATTCAATACTAGAGGAGCCATTAGTCAAAACAGATAGCTTATCTGAAATTGAAGTTTTTTCAACTGTATCTGGTGGTGGCCTTTCAGGCCAAGCAGGTGCAGTTAGGCATGGAATAAGCAGGGCTCTGGTCAATTATGATCCTTCTTTGAGAAAAAGACTTAAAAAACTAGGTTTTCTTACACGAGATGCACGAAAAGTTGAAAGAAAGAAATTTGGAAGACATAAAGCAAGAAGAAGCCCACAATTTTCTAAAAGATAAATTTGATGTCCTTAAATGTATGCATTTTTGGAGTCTCTGGTTACACAGGTTCTAAACTCCTTGAATATTTATGTAAACATAAAAATGTAAAAATTTTAGGAGTTTTTGGACAGAAAAGTAAAGGAATTTGTTTAGAAAAATTATTCCCAAATATAGACAATCTTCCAAAGATTAAAATTTCTGATTACCGAGAGTTTAGATTTGACAATGTTGATTTAATTTTTAGTTGTTTGCCTCATGGAGACTTTCAAAATTCTGTTATTAGCAATTTAGATCCTAAAATATCAATTATTGATTTGTCTGGAGATTTTAGATTAAAAAGTGTGAAAGAGTATGAAAAGTTTTATAAAATAAAACACAAGTCTCCTGATTTTTTAAAAAAATTTACATATGGATTGAGCGAAATAAATAAGAAAGAAATTGCCAATTCAAAATTTGTATCGAATCCAGGTTGTTACCCAACATCAATTTTATTGCCATTAATACCTCTTTTAAAGAAAAATATGATAGATCAAAGTCATATTGTTATTGACTCAAAGTCAGGAATCAGTGGAGCAGGTAGAAAACCAAAAAATACTCAATTATTATCAGAAATTAAAGAAAATTTTTTTTCTTATAATATTTTTTCTCATCGACATTTTCCTGAAATTTTGCAAGAGATAAAACTTTTTTCAAATTCCGTTTCTTTTTCTTTTATACCCCATTTATTACCAATTTTTTCAGGAATACATTCAACACTTTATATCGAAAAAAAAAAATATTCTTCAAATGACATATCTACAGTCCTAAAAGATTATTACAAAGACTCATACTTTATCAGTTTATACGATAATGAAGAAATTCCTAAAATTAATGATGTAAAGAATACAAATAAAATAGCACTTAAGGTATTTGAAGATTATTCAGGAAAGAGAATTATAATTTTGAGTTGTATTGATAATCTAGTTAAGGGCGCTGCTGGGCAGGCTATACAGAATATGAATTTAATGAATGGATTTGACGAAAGGGAATCCTTAATCTGATATGTCAAAAGAAAATATTATCGAATTCAAAAAAAAAAATCCAGTTTTTGGCAAAGATGTATTTATTGCGTCTGGAGCAAAAATTATTGGTGATGTTCTCATTTCTGATAATTCAAGTATTTGGTATAATTGTGTAATAAGGGCTGACGTAAATTTTGTTAGAATTGGGAAATGCACTAATATTCAGGATGGGACTATTATCCATGTTTCATCTCAAGGTTTTTCTGCAACCGGGAATAAAGGAGCACCTACTATAATTGAAAATAATGTAACAATTGGACATAATGCAACGATTCATGCATGTAGCATAAAAAATAATGCGCTTATTGGGATGGGAGCTGTAATTCTTGATAGGGCAGAAATTAGAGAAATGTCTCTTGTTGCAGCAGGAGCTATCATCACACCTGGAACTATTGTAGGGGAAAGAGAACTTTGGGCTGGGAACCCAGCTAAATTCATAAGAAAAATATCAGATACAGAAGAGAAACTTTTAATTAATACTCCTAAAGTCTACGAAAACTTAAGTAAAGAATTTTTAAAAAAATAGTTTTAGATTTATTTTTTGAAATTATAATGTAAATGAGGAACTTTTAATGAGATTAGATACGAAACTGTTTTTTATAAAATTTTCAATAATTTTTTATTTTTTGAACTCCTGTGGAACTTATGACTATATAGCTTCTGGTTTTTCAAGCGAAGAAGAAGCTGTTGAAGAAATAACTAGTGCGGAAGATGAACTTAAATCAGATCTCCAGGATTATGTTGATAGTGGAGGAGATTTTTTAACGGAAGAAGAAGATGATTCAACGCAAAGTTCATTAGATCAACTTGAATTAGCTGAGGAGAAGTTACCTCCTGCGCCAGCTCAAGAATATGATAGTAGTTTGATAGTTGAAGAAAATAATGATAATAACGTTGAAACAATTCAAACAAGTGATGAAACAAATATTGATTCCCCCCCTAAAATTGATTTTCAACAAACAAAATTTAGTTTAAAAGATAAGATTCAATATAGAATAGCAACACTTTCATTCAGGTCTGGATCTAGTATTGTTGATTCAAAAGCTCTAAAAAAAATAAAAAAAATTGTTGATGTCGCCAAAAAAAGAAATGCAAAAATTAAGATTGTGGGTCATGCAAGTACAAGAACAAGGGATATGCCAATATCAGAACATAAACTTGTGAATTTCGTAATTTCCGATAAAAGGGCCCAATCAGTAGCGAAAGCATTTATTAGTTATAAATTTCCTAAAGAAAATCTTATAACTGAAGCTGTTTCTGATTCAAAACCACTTTTTAAAGAAAATATGCCAGCAGGAACACAAGCTAATCAACGAACAGAAATTTTTTTAATATATTAAAATATTGTGTTATCTGATCCTGTTAAAATTGCAATTGCTGGGATTGGAACAGTTGGTAGTGGAGTTTTAGAGATACTCAAAAGAATCAAATCTTCTGAAAGTCTAAAAAATTTTAATTTCAAAATTTCAGCTGTTGCTTCTAGAAGAAAAATAAATTTCTCTGAAAAGTTTTTACAGGAAACTAAAATATTTAAAAATGCTGAAGAACTAATTAATTTTAAAGATTATGATGTTCTATTAGAAACAATTGGGGGTGAGGATGGAGTTGCAAAAAAAATAATATTTGATGCGCTTAAAAAAAAAAAACATGTTGTAACAGCAAATAAAGCTCTTGTTTCAAAATATTGGAGTACATTAAAAGAAATATCAAGAAAAAATAATTGTTTAGTAAAGTTTGAGGCAGCAGTTGCTGGTGGAATTCCAATAATTAAAGTTTTAGAAGACTTTTTGCCGTCAAATCAGATTAATAAAATTTATGGGATTTTAAATGGTACTTGTAATTATATTTTGACAAATATGAAAAAAAAAAATGAAGATTTTAAACAAATTCTAAATAAAGCTCAAAAATTAGGTTATGCAGAATCAAACCCAGTTTTCGATATAGATGGAACAGATACAGCTCAAAAGTTATCAATATTGGCATCGTTGTCATTTAACATAAATTTAGAAGTAAAAAAAATTTATACACAAGGAATTGAAGATATAGATTTGATAGATATAAAGTATGCTGAATCTCTTGGATATAAAGTCAAATTACTTGGAATAGCTGAAAAGAAAAATAAAAAGATTTTAAGTTTTGTCTACCCCTGTCTTGTGAATAAGAGTGAAGTGATTTCAGAAGTTGATGGTGTGTATAACGGAATTGTTGTAGAATCAAATTTTTGCAAAAAAAGTTTTTTTTTAGGAGAGGGTGCTGGTTCAACCCCGACTGCCACATCAATCGTTAGTAATTTATTAGATATTTACAAATATAAAAATAATTTAATATTTTCTAGTGAAAGTAAATTTAAGAAGTATGCATTATACAATATAAACGATAGAGTTGGTTCTTATTATCTACGATTTACTGCATTAGATAGACCTGGAGTCATTTCTGGTATTTCAAATGAATTTAAAAAATTTAGTATCTCGATGAAATCAATGCTCCAAAAAGATCCACATATTAATAATCAGAAATTCGCAACGATTGTAGTTACCACTCATAATTGTTTGGAGAGAAATATGATTAAGGCTTTAAAAAATATAGATCAATTAAAATTTATTACTAGAAAAACAATTTATTTGAGAATTGAAAACTTAAATAATTGAAAATGTTTTTGGAATTTTTTTTCCAATTAAAGGTAAAGCGTAATTAATAAATTCTTTTTTTACATATGAGTTTTTTGCATCGAAAAATTTTAGAGGCATTGTTTTTGTTTTCCCTGCAACATCGGATAATTCATTAACAGTGAATTCAACCTTATATGAACTTGAATTTTTCTTTCTTTCTTTGATTCCAATTGAGAAAGATTTATTAAACTTATTACTAAATCTCAATGAATTTATACCAATGTTATAAGCTTCATTTTGATCAACCTCTGAAACACAACCAAGAAAACTTCTTTGTGGGTAGCCCAAGGTATCTGCTCTTACTCTCTTAATTTTTAATTTATTTTTTATTTGATCAGCAAGATAATCGCCAAGAAAACCTGATCCTGATAATTGTATATTTCCGTGTGCATCAAATTCAGTACTCTTTTTTATTTTTTCAGAAAATAATTTTTTGTATTTATCTTGTATACCTTCAGAAATTGCAACAATGCATCTTCCATACTTTTTATGGTAACTTTTAATTTGATATAAAAACTTCTCAATCTCAAAAGGAATTTCAGGTATATATATTAAGTGTGGACCATCACTATTCCTTTCTTTTAGTATTGATGAGGCTGCTGTTAGAAAACCTGCGTGACGCCCCATAACTATTCCAAGGTAAACTCCTGGAAGAGATTTTACATCAAAATTTATTCCTGAAAAAAGTAGAGACACATATTTAGCTGCTGAACCATAACCTGGTGTGTGATCGTTACAAACTAGGTCGTTATCAATAGTTTTAGGAACATGTATACACTGTAATGGGAATTTTATTTCTTTTGATCTTTCAGCAATAATTCTTAAACTATCAGACGAATCATTGCCTCCTATATAAAAAAATTTGTTAATTTTTTTTTTTTTTAAAACCTCAATTATTTCATAGCAATACTTTTTATCAGGTTTATCCCTAGTGGAGCCAAGAGCAGCCCCGGGAGTATTTGCAATCATTTTTAATTGTTTGTTTTCTAAATTATTAAGTGAAACAAATTTAGAATTAATTATTCCATTAACACCATTTATTGAACCAGATATATTATACTTTCCTTTTGCTTCATTAATTATTCCAGCAAGAGATTGATTTATAACAGTTGTTGGACCTCCACCCTGGGCAATTAATATATTGTTATCACTAACCATAAAAATTGTGTAAAATTCATTAATATGAAAAATAAAAGTAAATTATATTATGAAGATTTAAAAAATGAAGTTAATAACAAACTTTTTTCTGTAAAAAAAATATTTTGGAAATCCAAGCAGTTTAATTATGATGAAATCAGTCAATTAGAAAAAAAACTTAACTTAAATAAAATTTATGCGAAACTTTTGCATTCTAGGGGTGTAAATGATCAAAATTATTATGATTTTATAAATCCAAAACTAAAAAAACTTTTGCCCGAACCATATTTAATTGAAAACATGGAAATGGCTACTACGATAATTGCAGATTATATTATTAATAAAAAAAAGATTGGGCTACTCGGAGATTATGATGTTGACGGAATTACATCAACAGCTTTATTCGTTAATTTTCTTAAGGAAATTGGTTGTGAGTTCGAATTTTATATTCCTGATAGAATAAAAGAGGGTTATGGGCCAAATATTAATGCTTTAAGAAATTTAAATAAATCTTGTGATCTTTTAATAACTTTAGATTGTGGCACTACTGCAAATGATGTAATTGACCAATTTTCTAATGAAGGAGGAAAGGTTATTATAGTTGATCATCACTTGCAAGCTGATAAATTACCTAATGCTCTCGCAATAATAAATCCAAATACTGAAAGTGATAATTCTCATTTAAAAAATCTTTGTGCAGTAGGCGTTGTTTTTTTATTAGTAGTTTCAATTAACAGGGAACTAAAGAAAAAAAAATTTTACCAAAATCAGTCACCAAATTTAATTAAATTTTTGGATCTTGTTGCTCTTGGAACAATATGTGATCTTGTTAAATTAGATGAATTAAATAGAACTTTTGTTAAGCAGGGTTTAAAAGTCTTAAAAAATTCTAAAAACAATGGTTTGCTGGCATTAATAAATCAAACAAATATTTTAAAAGATTTAGATGAATATCATCTTGGATTCGTGTTAGGTCCAAGAATTAATGCTGCTGGTAGAGTAGGGAGCTCTTATCTAGGAGTTAAATTATTAGTAGAGGATGATAAAAAAAGCAGGGAAGTGATGGCACTGAAATTAGAGGAATTTAATACTTTGAGAAGAAAAATAGAGAATAATGTTATTTTAGATGCATATCAAAAGGTTGATAAAAATGATAATGGAGTTATTTGCGTTAGTTCTGCAAGTTGGCATCAAGGTGTGATAGGAATTGTTGCTAGTAAGATCACAGAAAAATTTTTGCGACCATCGATTGTTATCTCTGAAATCGATAAAATATGCAAAGCATCTTGCAGGTCTATTGGTGATTTTAATATTGGTGAATTAATTTTTGATGCAATTGAAAAAAAAATTTTAATCAGTGGAGGTGGTCATAAAATGGCGGCTGGGTTTTCAATTCATCAATCAAATATAAAAACCTTCCAGGAATTTATTATTGATAAGTATGACTCACAAAAAAATAATATTGTTAAATCTTTTGATTGTGAAATTAACTTTTCATCAATTAGTAAGGATTTATGCAATTTTCAAAATAAATTAGCACCCTATGGGCAGGGAAATACAAAACCGAGATATTTAATCAAAGATTGTTATATAAAATATCCTAAACTTGTTGGAAATGGTCATTTATCCTGTTTTGTTGAAGACAAATTTGGAAACAAAACAAAAGCTATTGCATTCAAGGCTTATGATTTCAATTTAGCTAATCAACTTGAAAATTCTGGAAGAGATGGAATTGATTTGATTATTTCTGTAAAGCTTAATGAATGGAATGGAAATGATAGTGTTGAAATTCAAATTGAAGATGCAATAGAACCAAATTAGTCGACAATCCTCATTTGGGAGTAATATATCTTACAATCTTTACCGTCAGTAGATATCAAACAGTCTAAATATTCTGTTAACCTAGCGTTGGAACAACCTGCTGATTTATAAAGAGAAATACCATAGAAATCAAATTCAAATTTTCTTCTAAATTTTCTAAGTTCACTATTTTTTTTTTCAGGAATATTTTTAAAGTCATTTTTTATCTTATAAATCGCATGTTCATAGGGAAATATAATCTCATAACCACGTACATGACATAAATAGTTATTTGATTCCTTTGAGAATACTGGAAAATTAACAAAAAATAATGTTATAATTAATATTAAATAATTCATAAAATAATTTACTAAAATTAAAATTTAACTATATATATATATCTAATCTTTTTTTTCAAGTTGTCCCCTTCGTCTAGTGGTTTAGGACACCGCCCTTTCACGGCGGCAACACGGGTTCGAATCCCGTAGGGGACGCCAATATGCAGCTTTCAGTCATTAATTTTTAAATAGGGTATCGAAGAATGATGTAATATAATCTTTGTGTTTTCACTATTTTCTAATAAGTATGCGAAAGTATATTCTACTTCTATAGTTTTATTACTTGAATCTTCAAAAAAATATGCACCCATAGCAAGTGCTAAGTTATTGATTTGTATTATATTATAGTTTTCAAATATAATTTTTTTCCATCCTTTTAAAGCAAATCCTGAATCATTATTAGATTTTTCATTGCTTCCAATAAAATATGAAAGCACATCTTTTTTTAAAAATCTAAAATTTTTTTTTCCAGGCATTGTAGGCTTGAAAGAAATCTTATTATTATTATCAAAACTGTAAAGTTTATCTAAAAGCTCTTCACCTAATTTTTTATAATCTTTTCCATTTCTAAAGGCCTCTCCTATATCTAAAATATACTTTGACCATTCTTTTTGGACATTTTCTATTTTTTTTGTAATTTCACTCATGATGGGTTTTTATCATATTTAAAAAAAAGTTAAATAAAATTATTGACATTAATGATAATGATTATTATTATCTGAATAGTTGATAATGATTATTAACCTCATTCTAATCGTTTCATGTATTTTTTTTTAATATATGTGCGCCTTTCAAATGATAATAGTTATTATTCGCAGTAATCAAATATTAAGGGAGTCGTACATATGATAATCAAATCTACTAGACCAAAAAA
>MDSZ01047782.1_pt1 | contig 13305 bp, 12 predicted proteins | sample 811201 | NCBI WGS metagenome assembly MDSZ01 (sample SAMN05326647, study PRJNA326480) | marine metagenome | isolation source: seawater | place: Indian Ocean: North | collected 2010
AAGAGTCGTTGAGGTATCGCCCAAAGAAATGGAGGTCGAGCCTACAGTCACAGAACTGTTCAAGAGCTTGGCGTTCGTGACGTTTCCGTCTACAATCTTAACCGTAGTCACCGAGTCGGTATCGAGTTTCGCTTCTGTGACGTTTCCGTCTACAATCTTCGCTGTCGCTACCGCATTGTCAGCGAGGGTCGCTACCCCCGCATTAGTGATGGAAATGTGGCCTGAAAGACTGACGTTGTTAAAGATGTCGTTCGTATCGTCACCGTCATTTGAATAGGTGAGGACGAGGATCTGAGCATCAGACTTTGCCCCGATTGTCACATCATCAAGATCATTAAGACTAGAAATACCCCCACCCGCAGCAAACTTGTTATCTACGTATTGCTTTGTGGCCGCGTGGGCGTTCGCTGTAGGTGTCTTAACTGTAATAGAATTAACACCCGTAAAGTCGTAGTCGAAGTTTCCGAAAGTGAAGCCCGCGCTCGTTAGTACCACATCAGCAGAGTTAGAAAGATTAGAAGTGCTGACAGTCTGATTAGCAAAACCTCCATTTCCTGTGCTCACTAAGAAATGATTAGCGTTGACAAGTTCATCCCCATTCAAAGAGACATCAGAAAGAGCAGCTATCCGCGCAGTACTTTTAAGGAAGTTTTCTACACCTAGTTGGATATTTACTTTCTCGAAAGAGTCAGCCCCATTACCTAAGAGTAAGTCACCATCTACAATCCCTGTGATGCCATCAAGAGAGGCATCTTTGGCTTGATAGGTATTAGCAAGGTCGAGTGCATTGATGTCTGCGTCAATCGCGTCATCCACGTATTTCTTAGTAGAAGCGTGGGCATCGAGCGTGGGAGCTTTTACGCTTACTGTAGAAAGGGTAAAGTCGTAAGCGAAAGCTCCAAAGGTAGCCCCCGCGCTCGTCTGAACCACAGCCCCTGTGTTAGAAAGATCCCCGAAAGAAAGAACACTGTTCTCAAAGGTAGTATTGTCAGCACCGATTCTTAGGACTTGACCCTCTGCTTTACCTGCAATCGTGGTGTCAGAAAGATCACTAGAACCTCCTGCGCTCTTAAGGAAGCTTTCTACACCTGCGGTGACGCTGACTTTCTCGAAAGAGTCAACTCCGTTACCTAAGAGTAAGTCACCGTCAGCGATCCCTGTGATGTCGTCAAGAGAAGCATCTTTAGCTTGGTAGGTATTAGCAAGGTCGAGGTCAGTAATCTCATTCTGAACGAAAGCTGTAGTAGCGAGCTTGGTGGTGCTGTCAGCTAGAGCTTGAGTGGTAGCGGTAGCGTTCGCTCCTGTAAGGTCAACATCAGCAGTAAAAGTGTTATTCGCGGAGAAAGTCTGAACTGCATTGAGGCGAGCGACATTAGCGGTGTCTGTGAGGTCTGTAGAAGCAATACTTACTGTCGCTGTAACCGTACCGTCATTCACTCCATCTGTGTCGTCATAAGAGAAAGTAATGCCCGTGTTACCCGCGTTGTTCGCGGTGAACATTGGACCGACTATATCTTGGACTTGCTCATTAGAAAGCTGAGTGTTTGTGTCCGTTTCGTCTGCAACCTCGAAAGATCCGTTATTGTACTTAAGAATCTTTCCATTACCCACTCCTGCAAGACTTACGTCAGAAAGATCCCCGACAGAAAAGCCCCCCAAGCTTACGGTTGCGTCAATCGTGTCTGCGTTGTCGTTATTGGAGAAAGAAACACCTGTGTGATTTCCACCTTGTAGAGCTGTCCCTACAGCATCTCTCGCGTTCTCATCGGTGTAAGTCTGAGCAGGCGCAGTAAACTCAAAGCGGTTGTTTCCTGCCACCCAAGCTAGGACATTTCCGTCTTGAATGTTCGCAATAGAATTGACATCAGAAAGGTCAGCGATGGAAGCTCCTGAAGCGAGGAAGTCTCCCGTATCATTCTGAGAAGCTGTGCCGAGATTGAGAGCGGTGATGTCATTGTCAATCTGACTCTCGACATAAGCTGTGGTAGCGAGCTTCGTTGAGTTGTCATCCACAGCTTGAGTGGTGGCTAACACTGTCCCTGTGAAAGTCTGATTAGCGTTGAGGAGGGCTACATTACCTGTCCCTGAGAGTTCAGAGAAATCAAGATCCTCGTTAATCCAAACACCATTCTCGTACTTCAACACTTGGCTGTTAGCGAGTCCAACTCCGCCGAGTGTGACGTTAGAAAGGTTTCCTAGCTCCGCGTCTGTTCCTAAGAAAGACTCAAGGTCTGCGCTAATGTTAACCACACCGAAAGTGTCGTTTCCTGTAGCTATGATCAAGTCGTTGTCTACAGGAGCTAGTGCAGAAATGCCTGTTAAGGTCGCGTCGAGAGGTTGAGCTGTAGCCACCTCATCATCTACGTATTTCTTAGTTGAAGCGTGAGCGTCAAGTGTGGGAGCCTTCACGCTCACTGTAGAAAGAGTGAAGTCGTAAGCGAAGGCTCCAAAGGTGGCTCCCGCGCTCGTCACTACAATATTAGCTGAGTTAGAGAGGTCTGCTGTAGAGATAGTCTGATTAACAAAGTCATTTCCGTCGAAAACTAAGAAATGACTAACTGCGGGATTTGCGATAGAAACATCCCCGAGATCGTTCAGATTAGCTGCTCCGCCCCCACCTCCTTGACCTGGAACCCACTGACCTGCGTTAGCATCATAAACTAAGGCATTTCCGTCCACAAGACCCGCGAGATTAACGTCAGAAATCAAGCTCAGAGTAAGGGTTGCGTTCTCCCATTTCCCTGCACCTGCGTTATATTGGAGAAACTGATCGTCAGCTAACCCTGCAATGGTAACGTCGGTGAGCTGAGAAAGCTGTGCGTTTCCTCCTAAGACTGCGTTCCCCACTACGTCTTGAACAAACTCGGTAGTGGCGATGCGATCAGAACTTTCATTGAGCGCGATCCCGCCCAAGATACTTAAAGTCCAATCGCCTCCCGCCCCAAGTACATAACCTGCTTGGTTGACCGATGGGCCGGGTACTAGACCGTCAGTTCCCGCTTGCGCTCCATTTGTGCCTGTGAAAGCGGTCAAGACAATCGAAGATCCGCCTGTAGTAGTCGTCCCTGTGCCGAAAGAACTCATGTTGAACTCCTTTATATTTCTCTTAATCTTTCTTCAAGTGAAGTATAAACCAACAATCAACCTAGACTGAGAAAGAAAAGGCATGGAGAAAATCATAATATCCCCCCCATTTAGCAATCTAAGGGTCTTCAAGATAGAAAGAACTACGAGAATACTAGGTTCATATACTCTGAACAAAAGAAGTGGCCTTTGGAGAGTTTTGACCACACTTAGGAAAGTAGAAGGAGGTTGGACTAACAACGTAGGTCTTAGAAACGGAGGAGTTAAGTCGATACCTAATACAGAGGACGTGATCTCCATCAGCGCGCTCGAAGAAAAAGATTGGCCTGAGCTTATTTCTGAAATCACTGAGAGAGATAAGGTTCTAGGAGTTGAGATCAACGTCTCCTGTCCGAACGCAGAAGTTAAGGGTGTCAGTAAAGAGATCGTAGACCAACTGAAGACCCATTTTTCTTTCCTGATAGTGAAGACTCCCCACGCCCCCCCATTTGACCTCTACTTAAGACTTATCGACATCGGAGTTGATTACTTACATATCTCCAACACCATGCCCACAGATAAGGGTGCGCTCTCAGGAAGACCCCTCATAGAAAGGAACTTAGAAGACATAAGAAAGATAAAGTCTGAGTGTCAAGAAGTGAAAGTCATAGGAGGGGGAGGTATCTATGACCTTGAGACGGTTGATAAATATCAAAACGCGGGCGCGGATCATTTCAGCTTGAGTACAATCTTATTGAACCCTCTAAAAGCAAGAAAGCTAGTGAAAGAATACTACGAAAGAGAAAGGAAACTTCCAAGATGATCTGTGTAGGACTAGACTTCCCCTTTGGGACACCCATAGAGAGCTACATAAACTTAATAGAAAGCGTAGACGCTGACATCTTCAAGCTGAACCCTGCCTTCAACCCAAGCTTGGTCGCAGAGGTAGCTAAAGAGATCAGAAAGAGAAACTTAAAGTGGATCTACGATGGGAAAGTGGGTGATGTACCTCATACAAACCAAGCATATGCTCACTATATTTATAACGAGCTCGGAGCTTGGGGATGTACTCTTAATCCATACGTAGGCTTCGAGGCACTTGAGCCTTTCTTTCAGTACGAAGACAAGCATCACTTCTTACTTTGTAAGACAACAAACAAGGGTCAAGATGCACTTCAGAGTAAGGTTTGGAGAGACGTTCTAGTGTTCGCGAAAGAAAGAAGATTGGGTGTAGTCTTTCCTTCTACTCAGCCTCATGATCTAGCGAAAGTTAGCGAATATTTAGGAGAGGACTCGCTGATCCTTTCTCCTGGTATTGGAGCTCAAGGAGGGTCAATATCCTGTAACTTAAGAAATGTCATATACAGTGCGAGTCGTTCAGTCATCCTGAGTTCGTCTCCGCAGGAATCTCTCTCGAAGATCAGATCGGGGCTGTCTTCCAAGAGGATTGAACCGCCAAGTCTTTTTGAAGATATAAGTGGAAAGGGGATCATCAAGAAAGGCAACTTTGTCTTAAGTAGCGGAGATCAATCGGATACTTACATAGACCTTAGATCTTTAAGCGCACACCCTGAAACTTTCTATGAGGTGTGCCACAAGATGTCAGAGATCGTTAAGAAAGAAAATCATATACTAGGTGTTGAAACCGCCTCAATAAGCATAGCCTCTCGCGTGTCTTTCATCTTAAACAGACCATTCGGGTTCGTTAGGAAAGAAAAGAAAGAGCATGGTTCTAAGAGGCAAGTTGAGGGCATCAATCCTTCGAGCTCAGGAGTAACTCTGATAGAGGATGTCGTAACGACAGGAGCTTCTGTCTTGAACGCTCTTAGAAAAGCTCAGAAAGAGGGATATAAAGTAGATCAGGTCATTTGTGTAGTAGACCGAACTAACCTTCTTCGAGGTTTTCTTTCTCACGAAGGTATAGAATACGAGAGCCTTCTCGAAGTCCCCCCCGTTTCCTCGCGTAAAGAGAAAGGGTGAAAACCTTTACGCTACGAACGGCATTACGCCCCCTATTCTCGCTGACACCCTTCTTCTTCGCTTTTAAGAGAATAGGGAGGCAAGGGAGTGTCCTACATGATTTGAAAGATCAAAAGTCGATAAAAAACTGCACGTTACCCGTGAATGGATCGAACTCTTTCTTGACGCTACTTCCTGATGACAAGAGTCCTTTCTCAATACATCTCTTAAGAGCTTTTTTGAACTCGTTGAGGGCAGTAGCCTGATTTGACTTCATGCGATCTTTGAGCGCGATGTCATAATTTGAAGCGTCGATTTCAAGACACTCTTTGGTTGCCTTTGAGACTGAATAGAGACGGCTCTTTCTTAAAAAGTGTCGAACTTCAATGGGAGTGAAGCCGACGACAGTCAGGCAGATTAGCCCTTTACTGACAGTCAAAGTTTCAATGTCTAAAGAGCAAGCTTTTAAGCACTTACGCAGGTATATTTCAGCGTCCTTAGATGCTTGATCAACGCACTGTTCTCTTAAGTCCTCAAAAGTCCCGACTCTCACAAGACCATCTTCAGGTAAGTAAGTTGAAGAGAGATCATACTTAGCGAATTCTTTCTTAATGTCAACAAGCTGTGCGTCCATGTCCGTTTCCTTTTACTGATGGGTTATCTTAAACAAAGTGCTTGATAAATAAACTATCCCTAAGAAGAAAGAGGTCTTTGATCATAGGGAATAGGGCGGAGATCATACGATAACATCGTACTGAACGTCGCCTGTGAAAGAGGTAGATAACTCAACTACAAAACCTGTAGTGGATTTACTCTTAACTCTCGCAAAAATGAAGTCACTCGCCGAGAATAGGACTCGGTAGTCAGTGTTGGGCATGGGTGCGTCAAAGAAGACGCTCGCTTCAGACTGATTAGCGAAAGTGATCGTTCCGCTCAGTGTTGAAATATTAGACATGATGACCTCTAACTTTGAGATGGCTTCGTTGATCGCCCTCTGAACCTCGACAGGGTAAGCACCTAAGAAAGCTATATTATCTTTAGTGACGCTTGAGACAGAAATAGACCCGTACTTGTTAGCGGAAACAGAGAACTTGAAAGTACCCTGAGTTGAGGGATAAGAATATGAAAGGGATGTTTCTTGAAGTATCATCTCAGCACTCCTCTACAAAGTAGCCTTTACTTTTCAGATAAGCCATTAGGGAAACAATCTTAAATGGGTCATTTGAAGTAACGACTAGTTTGCTGTCCTTGATTGTACAAGTCCAATCTTCTTTCTCTTTCAAGGTTCTTAAGAAACGCTCAGAAAACTCACCATGCTGTGGGTGAACTGTCACCGAGTATTCCCGCTGTATGATCTTTTCTAACCACTTCTCTGCGATGTTCTTACTGATAATACTTACAGGAGAACCCGCCTCTTTTCGTGACACCCCCCCGTCTTTCTCAATAGAGTTAGGTTGGAGTTCACCGTGTTCAGAGCTTGATGTATGTCTTTTAAGTCTTCTATCTTTTCTAGTGCGCTGAGACATCTTAGAAACCTATATCTTACTTTCCCTTGCGATTCTCCGATTTCTCTAGCCGCGTGACTTTGGCTAGAGTAGAGATAAAGAAGTATCATTACTCTTATGTCCTTTTTATCAGAGAAGTATCGAGAAAGATTTTCTTGAAGATATTCCTCTGTGAAAACAGGGATGGTCAGTAAGACTTTCAGTCTCTCCATTGCCCTATTTACCCTGTAGTGAATGTTCGGTTGTGTATAGCCAAATATTTTCCCAAGTGAAGATTGAGGAACTCCCTTAAGAACGTGAAGCTCAATCATGTCAGCCTCTACGGGACTTATCCTGCCCATCTGATCTAGCACACTCTCTAGCTTCTCAATCGCTTCTTCAGAGTTTTCTTCGGAGTAAGACGGCAAATTTGAAAGAGAATGCTTGTTGGAGAATATCTTCTCCATGATGTGACTATCCATTTGAGTCTCCTACAGAGAAAGAGTCGAGCGAAAGGATGACCTCTGCGCTCCTAAGCGTGATTAAAATTGAGTACTTACCGCCCCCAAACTCGCTTTCTTTCTCAAGAATATCGAGCACCACTCCCGAGCAACCCTTAAAGTCACCTTCTATGACTTCAATCTCATCTCCCACTTGGTAGCTACCGCCTCGACTGTAAGCCTCAGAGATCATATTTCTTAAGTCACAGTCGCTGATTGTCCCTTGAGAGATCATATCACTTCGAGAGTCATACTGACTAATCATGCACTCGATGTAAGCGGATCGAGCTAAGTCATAATACTTAGTAGAAGGGTAACCTGATTTGATGAAGATATAGCCCTCTATTAGAAAGGTAGCTTTTGAAGAGCCTCCCCTTAAGACAGGTACGTAAATGTCATCGAGGTTGATCTCAGAAAGGTCTTTCAGCCTTTGGGCTAGAAGACCTAACTTAGCTTCTTCCTCCCCCCTCGGCGATGTTTGCATCACCACCCAAGTTTTTCTCTTTCTCATCTACGCTCCCTCTGTAAGAGTTTGATCTCTCTATTATTCTCTTTACCCATTTAGAGAATAACATCAATGAAACCCCCTCCTCTTTTTCACTAGTTTCTTTATCTGAGGGTGCGATTTTTGCGGTTTCTAAGGCTGTATCTAAGACAGGCACTTGAGCTTGTGTGTGTAAGGCGGCGACCGCCGCGCTCTTAAGAGACTCAAAACGAAGCCATTTCAAGATTTCACATTTAAAGAGAGCTTCTGTCGATCTTCTAGGTTTAGAAGAGATGGCCTCAGCTAAGAGTATTAGCTTATCTCCGTTCTTCTCCCACGCTTTAGAAAGAACCTCTTTACTCCAATAAGGCGGAGGATCACCCGCACCCATGCCCAAGCTGACAGCATACATTGTGGCGGAAAGAAGACGATCAAAGGCTACTCCTACAGGTGTGCTAGAAAGAACATCGTCAGCTATCCTTAACGCTTCTTTCTCCTCACTCACTAGGAGCTTGCAGATGAGGTCATTCCTGTCCACATGGAGATAGGATCGAACAGCCTCAAGAGTGACATTCTTATTGTTGGATGAAGCGACACCCTCAACACCTTTCAAAGCGTCTCGTATGTGACCCTCAGTGAAGTCTGCAATCAAAACGAGAGCTTCTCTTTCGTAAGAGAAGCCTTCTTGGTCACAGACCACAGATAGCCTGTCTGCTATTTCTTCAGAGTCTACATGATGAATGATAAAAGCGGGAGCGCACCGAGAAAGAACAGTAGCCCTCATTTTCTCAGGCTCTGTGGTACAGAAGATGCAAACAAGTCTTTTCTCTTCAGACCCTTTTCGGTTGTCTTCCATTGGCTTTAAGAGAGCGTCAAGAGCGTTGGGAGATAACTGATGAGACTCGTCAAAGAGGTAGAGCTTCCTTCGACCTGAGAAAGCACTGTAATCAAGCTCTTCGAGGATTTTCTTAACATCAGCTTTACCGCTGTTGGTGGCTGCGTCTACCTCAATGAAAGCATCGCTCCCACCTTCAATCATTCCCTGACAAGAAGAACACTCATCACAAGGGTTACCCTCATGAGGGTTTTCACATAAAAGAGCGCGGGCAAGTATTCTCCCAAGCGTAGTCTTTCCTGAACCAAAAGGCCCCGCGAAAAGATAAGACTGCTTCCATCCCGCGCCTTCTGAAACGATCCCTCTTAATGTTTTGATCGCCCCCGATTGACCTAGAACGTCTTCATATGTTCGTGGTCTGTACTTTGTGTCTAAACTCATCTCTTCCTCTTAATAGCCATAGGTTGAACACCTAAACTCATATAGGATTAGGAGAGAGCTGACCACCTTATCGTCTCATCAATAGGGTTAGCATAAGTTAAAGTGAAGCCCTCTTTAGTCTGATTAGAGATAGAAGGCATTAACCCTTGTGACGAAGGCTGTAGAGAAAGGGTGTAATCAGCGTCTGACAGGGGGCATGGGAAAGTAACGTCTTTCTGTGCCTCATTGTCAAAGTCTGTAGAACCACTAACGACACTCTGCTTCAGTGCGCTGTCTGCATCTCCAACACAGGTCTTTACGTTACCGCTCAGGTGAATGTCAGAGTTAGTGAGTGACACGTCGAGTGTACTTGAAGCAGAAATAAAGCTCTGACTAATCATATTCGTAAGAGTTACATCAGGAACTTGAGCTCCGATAACTTCTAAAACATTGGCCTCAGAAACAGAAACAGCACCCTCACCTGAGAAAACGCACTCTGACAAGAGCAAGCTCACCTTAGAGCAACTTAAGAAAGAAGCTGTGGGGTGGTTTGTCGTGTCGAAAGAGCAAATACCCACCTCAAGTATTTTCGAGGTATCAAGCGCGGTGGCCTCTATGATTGAGGGATTGTTGTTCCCTACAAGATCTCGAATAACAAAGCCTATATTAACAACTTCCAATGAAGCATCAGAAAGAGTAATGCAGGGGGCATCTGTTGAGTCTACCACTACGTTTCCTCTTGAGAACATCACAACAGGCTTTGTGATAGAAAGTGACTCAGAGTATACACCTTGATATATGGCGATCACTCCGCCGCTCTCAGGAAGAAAGTCAATCGCCTCTTGGATGGTCGAGAAGTCTGCCCCTAAGTTGCTCTTAGAGACAGTGACAACACCCTCTATACCTCTCTCACTTACGAGAGACTTAAGAGATACGCTACCTACGTCTTTGTCGAAGAACACGAGGTTGGAAGTTGTATTTCGCTCAATACTAGGGTGACTCTCTAGATTTCCTAGCTGAAGTTTGTCTGCTTTTATAGGGCTCATGATAGTTCTCCTTTTGGATCTTCAGAAAGAGATCATTATAAACGAGATACTACTCTTTCAATCGTTCCCTGTACCTCTTAACCGCACGATAGCAGTTAGACCGATCAGTAAATCCTGCTACTTTGGCAATCTTTTCATAAGACCAATCGGTTTCTTTTCTCAATCTGTGAGCGAACTCTGCTCTCTTGTTGATGAAAGGATTCGGAAGACTCTTGTCTTCGCAGTATCTTCTTATTCGATAATACACTTTGTCTTTGTGAAGCCCCATGAGCTGAGAAATATCTCTCACGCTCATACCATTCAGAAAGAGTGCGTGAAGGTAGTCTCCGTTGTACTTTCTAGCGGGTAAGGGATAAGGGGAACTCGTCTTTCTTGCGTACTTGACGACTTGATATTTCACTCTTTCTTTCTTAATCCCTAGAGCATAGGCGATCTCTCGATACGTCATGCCTTGAGAATAAAGGCTGTAAGCCTCGAAAGAAAGGGTGTCTAGTCCTCCCAAATCTGACTCCACCAGCAGGCGCAATCCCACTTGTTAGCGGTGATATGGTGGTGACCCACAACTCCTGTGAAAGAGTTTGTCATGTAGTCTTTGTCCATGACACCATGATAAAAGTCACCGTCGTAAGATTGACCGTCACTACCGCGAGGACACTGATAAGGAATATCGAGAACGTCACAGAGAGACTTAATCGCTTCACGAACTGCGAGAGCGACTCTCGGATCAAGCGTCAAGACCTTCTTGTCTCCGCGCCCTGTAGTGTTCTCCTCCACTGAAAGATTGTAACCTTTCTTAGTGTAGTGGTCTTTCCACTTCAAGCTAGGTTGCTGACAGATGTCGATCCCTACTGAATAAGAGTTTGACCAACCTCCATGCCACGACTTGTGGTTGAGGTCGAGATACTGATAAATTGTAGGATCTCCGCTAGGGCTAAGTCCAATACCCGCATGGCTAGAAACCTTTCTGTCAGGGTTTGAGAATATCCTGTGACAGTGTGTAGGGTCGAGCCCTCCCCAATGTACTACGATGAAAGTAGGTTTCCTACCGTTCCTTGAAGAGAAATGCCCGAACCTGTGCAGGTCAAGGCCACCGCGCTGATCAAAGTTGATAGTCTGAACGTCCCCATCAATATCCACGTTAATGCGCCTGTCGTTCAGTGTCCAAAAGGGTTGGGTATCATCAACATGATCAAATTTCTTAAGGAGAGCTGACCATGTTCCGCGCCCCATCTTACCATCTACTTGACTACCTGATCCGTAGGTGTCCTCTTGAAAAGACTCAACCGCTAACGCGAACTCTACGGAGTCATAAGGTGCGTCGAAATTCGGATATGCTTCTATTGCACCACAGGGGATAGAACCGCCCCAACCAACACTCGAAGATGCTTTCAGATTATAAGAGCAAGCACTCTTTTTCGTCTGTGTGATCAAACTTGACATAAAATGACCTCTTTTCTTTCTTAAAGAAGATTATTGTGAGAGGAAAGCAATGAGCTTCCGTTTATTTATACCCGACATCGAAGAAATATCAGCTCTTTTAGTCTGCTCTCATGCCTCTAGCGGGAAAACCGTAGCTGTCTGTAGAAATGGGCAAGTTTTCAGTAACTTATCGGCTAAGTCTACTATCAATCAGTGGACTCCTAAATACCGTGTGGTGCAAAAGGCTTTCTTAGACATCGTAGGGGAAGGGGACGGTGGGAAACTAGGTTGTTTCCTAGCCATTTCTCTTATCCGAAGCCTAGCTAAACACAAACATGGGGGACACCCTGATCTAACTAGAGAAGTTCTAAGCCACCTCACCGAAATAGAGGCTCAGATTATCTCAAGATCAAGAGGAGCGGAAAGAAAAGACCTCGTGAGTCTAGGCCAAGATCTGCCTTTTGCAGAGAGTCTCGCAGATGCTGTGTTTCTTTCAGGCGCGGAGTCTCACATCTCCCTTGAGAAATACGAGGGTGTCGGATGTGAGGTAGTAGAGTCCGAAAGCCTATACTCTGAAGTTAGATCAATGGGTGTCTCAGAGCAAACCTCTCTCAAGGGTGCGATGGTAGCCTTAATACCTAAGAGGCTTTCTTCTTTCCAAGACGTAGCAGAGCCTTTAGAACTGATGGGATCTTTCCCTCAAAGACCTCTTCTAATTGTTGCGCCTATGATCAGGGGAGAAGCCCTCGCCACCATTAAGAAGAACAGAGATGGTGGTGTCGTTGAAGCATACGGTGTCGAAGCCCCTCTAGTGTCTTGGGGTCGAGGTTGGCTAGAGGATGTCGCCTCTTTTACAGGAGGGAAGCTTTACGACCCTATGATATATTCTGAGTACGGCTTAGAGATGTATGGTTCTGCAAGAGAAGTGACTCTCAAGCCTAATGAGATCATTATAGATCCTTATGATGATCACGCAGAATGCACTTCTCAGAGAATCAATCAGCTTCTACATGAAGCGAGTCAATCTCCCCACGCGCACACAAGAGACTTGTGGAGAAAGAGGGCTTCTATGCTAGGCGGAACTCTTATTCGTTTGAAAGTGGGAGGAGTGACTGAAGCAGAGGGTCGCGTTAATAGAAGTAAGTCAGAGAAGGCGATCACCTCTATGGGTATGATGTTACAGGGAGGTTGCATAGACGGTGTTATCCCTATTCTTTCAGAAATACAGGGAGTTCACCCTATTGTTGACCGAGCTTTGTTAGCTCCGCTCAGGGTAGTCGCGCTCAACAACAAGATAGCCAACCTAGAGAGTGCTAAATCTCTTTCTCCTCGATTAAGAGATCCATTCCCAACAGAAAGAGTTCTTTCTTTGGTTAGGAACAGTTTTTCAGTAGCCACTACGTTGTGCTCAGTGGCTAAGATAATTAAAGGAAAGTAGATGATAGAAATCAAGATAGGTGACTGCACAGAAAGACTCCAAGACCTAGAAGATAACTCCGTTGACTCAATAATCTGCGACCCTCCCTACGGTATTAAAGTATTAGATAAAGATTGGGATGACTTAGGAGAGGGATCTCAGCAAAGAAATTGGCATAGGAAATGGCTAACTGAAGCCCATAGAGTCTTAAAGAAAGGTGGGTTAATCAAAGCTTTCTCAGGCGCGAAAACATACCACCACTTAATCGCAACGATGGAAGAAATAGGTTTCTCAGAGTTACGGATAGAGGCTTGGGTCTATACAAGCGGAATGCCTGCGGGTAACTATGACGTAGCTAAGGGGGTTGAGTCCCAAATCCTGTTCGGAGACTCAAACAAGAAGTTCTTCAAGAAATTAAAGGGTTCTCGTAGAGAAGGGAAAGTAGGATACAGTAAAATATTCTTAGAACATGGCCTTCGGCCTAAAGATTATCAGGTATACGGAGTAGCCTTCGACCTTGAGCCTCAAACTGAAGAGGGTGAGCTTTACATGGGGTACGGAACTACTTTGAAGAAGGCTTGGGAACCTATATGTATAGGAGTTAAGAAATGATTGAGATTAAAATAGGTGACTGTACAGACAGACTCAAAGACCTAGAAGATAGCTCAGTTGACTCAA
>MDSZ01063192.1_pt1 | contig 13305 bp, 11 predicted proteins | sample 811201 | NCBI WGS metagenome assembly MDSZ01 (sample SAMN05326647, study PRJNA326480) | marine metagenome | isolation source: seawater | place: Indian Ocean: North | collected 2010
CTGTTCTTTTGCCCATTTATCAATATTATCAAAAAAACTTCTAGGTTTATCTTTAGTATTTTTAGTAATTATTGCTCTTACAAAAGATCCTGCTTTAACAAGTTTTTTAAAAATTTCAAATTTTACATCCTCCCTTAAGAAAATTTTTGTTATATCATTAATTAGTAAAGGATTTCTTAAATCAGGTTTATCAGTTCCATATTTAAGCATTGATTCTTTGAAAGTAATTCTTGGAAACTTTTCAAATTCAATTTTTTTCGTAGAAAATTTCTTAAACAAGTTTACCATTAATTTTTCAACAACTTCGAATACATTCTCTTGCTCAACAAATGACATTTCTAAATCCAGCTGATAAAATTCTCCGGGACTTCTATCAGCTCTAGCATCTTCGTCTCTGAAACATGGGGCAATTTGAAAATATTTGTCAAATCCGGAGACCATAATTAATTGTTTAAATTGTTGTGGTGCTTGAGGTAAAGCATAAAATTTACCAGGATTTAATCTACTTGGCACTAAAAAATCTCTAGCACCTTCAGGGCTTGAAGAAGTTAAAATTGGAGTTTGATACTCCAGAAAACCTAATTTTATCATTTCAGATCTTATAAATGAAATGATGTTTGACCTTAAAATTATATTTTTATGCATTTCGTCTCGTCTCAAATCTAAAAATCTATACTTAAATCTTATTTCCTCTGGATAATCTTGTTCTCCAAAAACAGGGATAGGTAGTTCTTTAGCACTTGATAAAATCTCCACAGACTTAATTAAAACTTCGATCTTTCCAGTTTTTAAATCAAAATTTTCAGTGCCGGCAGCTCTTTTAGCTACTTCTCCATTTATTTTCAAAACACTTTCTGGTTTAGCTTTTTCTAACAACGAAAAGAATTTACTTTTATTTTCAATTACACATTGAGTAATTCCATAATGATCTCTAAGATCTATGAATAATAAATTTCCATGATCTCTTTTTCTATGAAGCCATCCAGATAAAGATATTTGCTCCTTAAGATTTTCTATGGTCAGTTCAGTACAATTATGAGTTCTATATTTATTCATTGATTTAATATTTTTTTTATTAAATTAATATTAATTGATTTACCAGAAGATAAAGACAAATCATCTAAATCTTTAATAAATTTAAACATTTTTTCATAAGATCTCTCTACATTTTTAATAATAAATTCTGATATTTTTGGACTAACATCTATTTGCTTTTCAGAAAAATACTTGGAGATGATAACTTTTAGTAAATCATCTGTTGGTAATTCAATACCAATGTAAGTAAAACTATTTACTCTAGATTGTAAATCTTTTAAATCAAATTGGTTCTCTTTGATTGATTTTAGACTATTAATAAAAATATAATTTTCTAATTGTCTTGAGTGATTTAAAATTGAATATAGAAGCTTTTCATTTACATTTTTATTGAAGTTATCTATGATTAAACAATCTAAGTTCATCAGTTCACCTAATACTTCATCGCTTAGTTTGTTTGCATCTATTATTTTTACATTATTTATTTTTTTTTCTAGAATTTTTGATAAATGAGTTTTGCCGCTTCCTTTATCTCCAAAAATATTAAGCCATTTTCCCGGCCAATCCGGCCAGCTTTCAACTAATTTGTATGCAGAGAAATTATTACTAGAAACATAAAAATCCTGCTCATAATACTTTGTTTTAAATGGAAATTTAAAAACTAATTGACTCATATTAAATAATTTTAATACTCCATTGATCGTTAATGAATTTCAAAATAATTTTTTGATTTTCAAGCTGTTTTAAAATACGGTCAAGTTTTCCTATAAATTTTATTTTTAACAAAACGTACTTGTTATTAAATTCTTGAACAAATATGTCTTCAACTAAGTTAATTTTTTCTAATCTTTTATCTAATTCTACGAGACTATTATCTTTATCTAATAAAAATTTTGCATTTAAAAATGAAGGTGTCCTGACGTCTATCAAATTTTGCGACTTTACTAAATTAGTAATTTCTTCATTCACTTTTTTTATAATATTTTTATAATGATCTTCTTTATTATTTGATTTCTCCTCTGAAATTAAAATACTTTTGTCAATATACTTATCTTGAATTCTTGTACGTAAGTAAATTTTTTTAATTGTTTGATTAACTTCCTCTAAAATAACCAACGCCAAGTTTTTATTCGAATATTCCTTAAACAGATCTTTTAAATCTAAATTTAGTATATTATTTTTGTTCTTATTCAAATTTTGGATTATTTCAATATTTTCTAAAGGTAAAATAAATTCAATAAGATTTTTTTCATCAATTTCAGTCCATTGTTGATAGAAATAATTATTAGTATATATAAAAATTCGATCCTCTTTAATTAGAATAGGTAAAAGATATAGCTCTTTATTAGAAATGTCTGAATAGAATATATTTTTTTTGTAAAATAAATCATGTAATTTATCTCTATCGAAAAAAATATTAAAATTTACAATATTTTCTTTTATATTCTTATTCTCAATTTTTTTATCAATAATTTGATAATAGGATACTAATTGTTTAATTTCTTGAAAATTCAACTGCGATAATTTTTTATAATCATTTTGAAGTAAAATCTTTTTAGTTAACTCTTCAAAACCTAATTTAATGGCTTTGTTTGCAAGTTTGTTATTGGAAATATTTGCCTTTTTTAATAATTCAATATTATTAACATTAAATAAACTTTCTTCTGAAAATATATTTCCAGATGGCAAAAAAATAACTAGAATAAGAAGAATTTTTTTTAAAAATTTCATTTAAAGCTAAATATCATTTTTGTTGATGAAAAAAATAAAAAATAGTTACAAAAAAAGTGGTGTAGATATCTCATTAGCAAATAAATTAGTTAAACATATATCTAGATTATCAAAGAAAAAAGTCAAAAAAAAGAACGGTGTATTAGGCAAAGAAATAATTGGAGGTTTTGGATCTTCATTTGACATCAGTAAGTTTAAAATCAAAAATCCTATTATCGTTTCGAGCACTGATGGAGTAGGAACTAAAATTGAATTAGTAAATAAATTCAAAAAGTTTGACACAATAGGCATAGACTTAGTCGCAATGTGTGTAAATGATTTAATAGTTCAGGGTGCTAAACCATTATTTTTTTTAGATTATATCGCTATTGGAAAATTAAATCTTATTAAAGTAAAACAAATTATAAAAGGAATTTTCAGAGGATGTGAGTTATCTGATTGCAATTTAATTGGAGGAGAAACAGCTGAAATGCCAGGTGTTTATTCTAAAGATAAATTTGATCTAGCTGGTTTCAGTGTAGGTATAGTTTCAAAAGAAAAAATTTTGCAGAAAGAAAATGTAGATGATCAAGATATTATTTTAGGTATACCTTCGAATGGATTACATTCTAATGGTTTCTCTTTAGTGCGATCTGTTCTTAAGAAAAATAAGATACCAAAAAATTTAAAAAAAGAATTACTTAGACCTACAAAAATATATGCGAAAGAAATATTAAAGTTAACAAACAAGAATTATATTAATGCAGCAGCTCACATTACAGGTGGTGGTTTAGTTGAAAATTTACTTAGATCTGTGCCAGAAAAATATTGTTTAAATTTAGATTTGTCTTCAATTAAAATACCAAAAATATTTAAATGGCTTAAAGAAAAAAATATTTCCGATAAGGAAATGATGAGGACTTTTAATTGTGGTATAGGATTTTGTGTTATATTACCGAAAAAAAATATTAAAAAAGTTGTAAGTTTTTTTCCAAAAAAGTTTATGCCTTATAAAATTGGGTTTATTTCTAAAAATAGAAAAGTGAAGATCAATTTAATTAATTCATTCAAATGGTAAAAGTTAATTCTTGTGTTTTTATTTCAGGTAATGGCTCAAACTTGAAAAATCTTATAATTAGATCAAGAAATTATAATTTTCCAATAAATATAAGTTTGGTAATAAGTAATAAAACTGATGCATATGGTTTAAATTACGCGAAAAAATACGCCATACCATTAGTTGTAATTAATACAAAGTCTAGAAATTATGAGTATCAAATATTAAATCTATTAAAAAAATATAAAATTTCATTAATATGTCTTGCAGGTTATATGAAAATTATTTCAAAAAGTTTTTTAAGAAATTTTAGAAATAAAGTTATTAATATTCATCCCTCGTTATTACCAAAGTTTAAGGGGCTCAACACATATTCTAGAATTATCAAGAATAAAGAAAAAAAAACTGGATGTACTGTTCATTATGTAGATGAGAAATTAGATAATGGGAATATAATTGTTAAAAAAATTTTTTTTATCAATCCAAAAGACGATGAAAAAACATTAAAAAAAAAAACTCAAACTTTAGAATATAAAACTTTTCCCGAAGCTATAATCCGAATTTATAGAAAAAATTAATTCTTAAAAAAAAATGCGATTTCTTTTTTAGCATTTTCTTCTGAATCTGAACCATGTACGGAATTTTTATCTATTGAAATACCATATAATTTTCTTAAAGTATTCTTTTCAGCTTTTTGAGGATCCGTGGCGCCCATTAGTTCTCTATTTTTTAATATTGCGTTAACTCCCTCTAAAATCATAACAATTATAGGACCTGATGATAGATAATTACATAAATTGCTGTAAAAAGGCTTAGATTGATGCACTTTGTAAAATTCTGATGCCTCATCTTTTGAGATTTGAATTTTTTTACTGTCTTTAATTTTTAATTCATTTTTTATGAAAAAATTTTTTATCTCCTCTGATAAATCTCTTTCAACTGCATCAGGTTTTATTATTGAAAGAGTTTGCTCTAATTTACTCATAATTTTCTTCAATCAGTTCGTTTAATAATCTCACTCCAAAACCTGTCGCACCGCCGGAATTTAGAGCACCTCCATACTTAGAAAAAGCCATGCCCGCAATATCTAAGTGAGCCCAAGGTGTTTTATTTAAAATAAATCTCTGAAGAAATTGTGCAGCTGTAGTAGATCCTGCACCTCCAACATAATTTATATTTTGTACATCAGCATTTTTGGAGTCCATCAATTTATCGTAATTCTTATGCAACGGCATCCTCCATACTTTTTCTTGAACTTTTTCACCCGCATTAAAAATCTGATTTGATAACTTATCGTCATTTGAAAAAAGACCAGCGTATTCAGAACCTAAGCAAACTATTATTGCACCTGTCAAAGTTGCTAAATCTACGATAAATTTTGGCTTAAACTTTTCTTCAGTAAAAGTAAGTGCATCAGCTAAAACTAATCTGCCTTCAGCATCAGTATTTAATACTTCTATAGTTTTACCACTGTATGACTTGACAATATCCCCTGGTCTTTGTGCGTTTCCACTTACCATGTTCTCTACAAGACCAACAACACCCACTGCATTTATCTTTGCTTTTCTTAAAGCTAAACTTTTCATTAAACCAACAACTGTTGCAGAGCCAGCCATATCATATGTCATATCCTCCATAAATCTTGCAGGTTTTAATGAGTATCCTCCTGTATCAAAACAAACCCCTTTTCCAACAAAAGCCAGAGGTTTAGAATTATTTTTAGTTCCTTTCCACTCGATTACTACAAGATATGATCCTCTTATACTCCCTTGTCCAACGCCGAGTAGAGCATGCATACCAAGTGATTTCATTTTTTTTTTGTCGTATATCGTTACTTTCAAACCAAATTTTCTGAGTCCGCTTAGTCTTTTTGCATACTCGTCGGGATGTAAAACATTTCCAGGTTCGGAGACTAAATCTCTAGCAAAAAATGTTCCCTCCTCTAACGCTTTAAACTTGAGTTGATCATTTAATGAAGGCTTATTATTATTTCCTTCAACTATTATTGAAATTAAGTTTTCTTCTTTCTTAGTTTTATATTTTGTAAATTTATATGACTTTAATTTAAGTCCGTGTAAAAAATAACCTAAAAAGTTTCTGTGCTTGTTATTAATGCTATCAGAAATAATAAAATACTCACATTTTTTTGACTGTTTAATACTTTTAAAAAACTCAGCTCCGAGATTTTCTAAATCAGAATTTTTATAATCATCTTTAACCGAAACAATTACAATTTTTTTCTTAGAACTTAATTCAAAGATTAATAACTTTTTTTTTAGATCGCTACTTTTTAATAAATCATTTATGTAAGAAAATTCACTGTTTGAAAAAAATTTTTTTAAATTATCAATCCTATATTTATCGTTCGTAAATAATACGAGGTTGGCTTTTCCTCTATCAACCTTATTTTTTGAATAGTTAATTTTTACTGACATAATTTTCTAATTTTCTAGTAGAATTGAGTGATATATGACCAAATACATCTATTTTCAATGGAAAATTAGTCATAGTTAAACCAGCAGTTGAATTTATTATGTGGATGAACTAATTATATACAAAATAAACAAATGCTTCAAAATAAAATTTATCAAAATTTTCTTATTGAAATAGCTAAAAACTTTATAGTTATTTTGTTTGGATTGAGCATAATTGCTTTGACTGTCAGGGCCATTAATTTTTTGGAGTTAATTGTTGATAGTGGTTATCCTATAATTACTTATTTTAAATATTCTTTTCTGAATTTATTTGGAATAGCTCCTAAATTTATACCTTTGGCTTTTCTTTTATCTTTAATGATATTTATATTGAAGCATGTTCAAAATAGTGAATTTGTAATTTTATGGACCTCAGGTGTAAAAAAAATAAAAATAGTAAATTTGTTTTTTATATTATCTGTACTGATTTCAGTTTTTTATCTTTTTTTTTCAATTTTTTTTACTCCGTTTGCGTTAAATAAATCAAGATTATTATTAGGGAATGATCAACTAAATTCTTTTCTACCTATAGTGAAAACCCAGCAATTTACAGACTCGTTTGAAGGTTTTACGTTTATTGTTGAAAAAAAAATTGGTAACGAAATAAAAAATATTTTTATGTATGATAAAAATAATAATTTAAAAAGCTTATCTTCTAATAGTCAAAATACAAGCAGTACTACTGTAATTGCTCGAGAGGGATTGATCGATAAAAAAAGAATGTTTTTGTTTAATGGTCAAATTATTTCATCTAAGAGAGATAATAAAAAAAATGAAATAATAAAATTTGAACAACTAAGTATAGATTTAAGTGAATTAAACTCTGCTACAGTAAAAAAGCCTAAGCTGCAAGAAACCTCAACGCTTAAACTTTTAAATTGTTTTTTAAAAAACAGATTTCAAAATAAAATATGCGAAGATAAATTAAAAAAGGAAATAATACCAATTCTAAACAGAAGGTTAATCTTGCCATTTTATATACCTGTAATTGCTTTAATATGCTCATTGATGTTAATAAAATCAAAAAAGTTTTATTATAGTAAATATTTAATTTTTTCTTATAATTTTATTATTTTACTTTTTACAGAATTAGCTGTTAGATACACAGGTATTAACTCTTCGGCAAGAGTTATATTTATTATTTTGCCTATTATTCTAATATTATTTTTTTACTCATATTTAATTTTCAAGTTTTCTAAGAAGAGAGAAATATATGAATAGCATTATTTTCAATTACCTAATAAAAAATTTTTTAAGAACTTTTTTTACTATTGTTCTAATATTTTATGCTTTCGGAGTAATTTTAAACTTATTTGAAGAAATAGAGTTTTTCAAAAATATTAATGTAAGTTTTTTAACTCCATTGATTTTAACAAGTATATTTATACCCAGCATGATAATAAAAATTCTTCCTTTTATAATTTTTATATCAAGTATGTGGTTTATGTTAAGTATAAGAAATAATAAAGATTTACTCACAATCAAAGTATTTGGTTATTCCAATTTAAAAATTTTTTTTATACTTGCGTCAACCTCTTTCATTTTAGGTTGGGTTGTGCTTTTTTTTGCGAACCCTATTACATCATCAATGTCAAAATATTATGAAAAAACTAAATCAAGCTATTCACGTGATATAGATCATCTTGTTAATTTCAATAAGAATGGTTTATGGATAAAAGAAAATACAAAAAATAATACGATGCGTATTATATCAGCTGCAAAGCCAGAAGGAGTAAATTTAATTGATTTAACTATTTTTCACTTTGATTCAAATTCTAATTTAATAGAAAAAATTATTTCAAAAAAAACAAATATTAAGAATAACGAATGGATCTTAAATGATGTTTTGGTGTTCAAGCCTAAAGATGGAGTCCTAGAGAAAAAAGAATATAAAAATTATAGTATTATTTCGATTTATGATTATGAAAAAATTACAAATCTGTTTAAAAATTTTGACACTTTGTCATTTTTGGACTTAATCTTAAATTATCAAAATCTTGAAAATAAAGGATATAACAAGGAGTTTTTAAATCAAAGTTTGCATTCAATGTTGACCTTACCGTTTTTTTTATTTTTAATGACCGCGCTATCGTCTGTGCTGACTTTAAACACGTTAAAAAAATCTGATAATTTAAAATTTATTGTTTTAGGCCTAATTATAAGTGTCTTAATATTTTATTTTAAAGATTTATCCTTAGCACTAGGTCAAACCGAACGAATTCCTCTAATTTTAGCTATTTGGGCACCAGTAATTACATTAAGTTTTTTTATTTTTATAGGAGTTTTGCAAATTAATGAGAAATAAAATTTTACTTTTAACCCTTATTTTTTTTTATTGTATTCCACTATCTGCTGAAAATATATTTATTCAGTCAAAAAACGTTTCTTTAAATAAAAAAAATCAAACAACTATCTTCAAAGATGAAGTAATAGTAAAAACTGAAGAGGGAATTTCAATAAAAAGTGATTATGCAGAATATGATAAAGAAAAAGCTTTCTTATTATTAAAAGATAATATTAAGGCGATTGATAATAAAAATAATATAATTGAAACCAACTATGCTGAATACGATGAAAAAACGAAAATTTTCAAAAGTAGAGGATCGACTACAATTTTAACATCTGAGAAATATTTAATTGAAGGTGAGGATATTATTTTTGATAATTCAAAAGATTTCATAATGTCAAATAAAAAAACATCTATAAAAGACCAAGAAAATAATAAAATTTTTTTAGAAAATTTTGAATATCAGGCAGAAAATAATATTTTTAAATCAGTAGGTTTAGCTAGAGTAGAAGATAAAATGAACAACTCTTATGAATTTTCACAAATATATATTGACACAAAAAAAAAAGAAATTTTAGGTACTGATATTAAAGCTTACATGAATCATCAGGATTTTAAAATTAATAAAAAAAACAAACCAAGAATTTTTGCTAATTCAGTCAAACTTGATAAAAATACAAATTATTTTAACAAAGGTATTTTTACTCTTTGTGATTATAGGCCTAATGACAAATGTCCACCTTGGTCAATTCAATCATCTAAAATACTACACGATAAAAGAAAAAAAACTATTTATTATGATAACTCAGTTTTGAAAATTTACGATATACCAATTTTATATCTTCCAAAGTTATCTCATCCTGACCCAACAGTTAGTAGAAGAAGTGGTTTCTTGCCACCTTCATTCTCTGATACTAAAAATTTAGGATTTGGTATTTCCATTCCTTATTTTTTTGCTTTAAATGAAGATAAAAATTTTACTCTTACCAGTAGATTTTACAATTCAGAAAATCCTTTATTCATAGGTGCGTATCATCAAGCTTTTGAAAAATCAAATTTGCTTGCTGATTTCGGGTATACTGAAGGTTATAAAAATGTTAATTCCTCAAAAAGAGGTGGGGATAAATCCCATTTTTTTTCAAAGTTTACTAAAAACTTCGAAGGTAAGAATAAATCTCAAAATTCATTAAGTTTATCTTTTCAAGACGTTTCAAACGATAAATATTTAAAATTATACAAAATTAAATCTGATTTAGTTGATTATAATAAAGATACATTAGAAAGTTCTATAGAGTTCACAAGTGAAAGAGATGATATGTTTCTTGGATTTAACGCGACTGTATTTGAAACTTTAAAAGAGGACTATAATGACAAATATGAATATATTCTACCTGAGATGACAATTGATAAAAATTTATTCAGCAAAGATGATATCGGAATTCTTGAATTACAAACGAATTTAAAAGGTCACAACTATGATACTAATAAGTATTCAAATTTCTTAATAAATGATTTTAATTTTCAATCTAGAGATTTTAATTTTAATAATGGTTTAAAAAGTACTATTCTTGCGAATATAAAAAATATCAATTATGAAACCAAAAATATTGATCTTTATAAAAAAGACCCGACAAGTGAAATCTATGGTGCTTTAGGGCTTTTAACTGAAATAAAATTTAAAAAAGAAGAAAAAGGCCTCACCCATTTTCTTACTCCGAAGTTGCTTTTAAGATTATCACCAGGAAGTATGAGAAAAGAATATAGTGGTTCAAGATTAGACCCGAACAGCGCTTTTGGTTTGAGTAGATTGGATAATATTAATAATTATGAAACTGGATACACCGGAACACTGGGTTTAGATTATAAAGTAAAGAGAGATAATAAAGAATTCGATTTTTCATTAGCTCAAATATTTAATAAAGAGGAAAACAAAAAGATGTTCTCTAAAACCAGCCTTGATGAAAAAGTATCAGATTTAGTAGGCTCAGCAAATTACTCTATAAATGATAAAATCAAACTTAATTACAATTTTTCCTTAGATCAAAATTATAATGACATGAATTATAATGAATTGGGTGCCACTTTCAGTTACGACTCTTTTGAAGCAAGTTTTGACTTTTTACAAGAGAAAAAACACATTGGAGATCAGGAGTATTACAAAACTAAATTTAAATATTATAATAATAGTGGTGTGTTTAGTTTTGAAAATAAAAAAAATCTAATCACAAATTCTTCTGAGTACTATGATTTAAGTTATGAATATCTCAATGATTGCTTAAGAGCTGGAATTGTCTATAGAAGAGAGTTTTACAACGATTCAGAAATAGAACCCGAGAACTCTTTAATGTTTAAAATTACGATTTCACCATTTGGAGATATTAACTCTCCATCTTTTAATTAATGATAAAAAGAATAATAAATATTGTTTTTGTATTATCAATTTTTTTTAATTCTCAAGTTTCTACAGCATCTATTGATAATCAAATAATAGTAATTGTTGAAAATAAAATTATAAGTTCTTATGAACTTAAAAATAAAATTAAAACAGTTTTATTTCTTAACGGTCAAGATTTGAATCAACAAAACATAGATAATACAAAAACCTTTGCAATTAACAGTTTAATAAATAATAAGCTCAAGGAATTAGAACTTTTGAAATTCAAAATTGAAATTGATGAAATAAATTTAGAAAACAAATTAAATCAAATCAGCTCTAACGACATTGCAAATTTCAAGAAAAAATTTAGAGAAAATAATTTAGATTATGATTTATACTTAAAAGATCTTAGAACTGAGTTAAGATGGCAAAAAATGATATATTTAATATATAATAAAAAAGTAGAAATTGACGATAAACAGATCACTGAAGAATTAAATCAAGTTTTAAAAAAAGAGCAACAAGTTGAGGAGATAAATCTTTCTGAAATTGAAATTTTAATTGATAACAAAGTTTCTGACCGAGAAAAAATTTCAAATTTATTTCAAGAGATTGAAAATATTGGATTTGAAAAAGCTGCAACCAAATATAGTATTTCTAGTTCATCAAGTAATGGTGGAAATTTAGGGTGGATTAATAGTAGAGCTTTATCAAAAAAGAATTTCCAGATATTAAATAACCTTGAAGTTGGAGAACTATCTAAACCAGTCAAAAATATTAATAGTTTAATAATTTACAAAATTTTAGACAAAAGAATTATAAAAGCCAAAAATCTTGAAATTGAAAAAATCAAAAAAAATTTAATTTCTATGAAAAAAAATGAACTTTTTAATCTTTATTCTAATAGCCATTTATCGAAAGTTAAAAATACAAGTGCAATTATATACAAATGAAAAAAAAAATTTTAGTTTTATCTGGTGATCCAAATAGTATTAATTCTGAAATTATTTATAAAAGTTGGAAAAACCTGGGGATGAACCTTAAAAAAAGAATATGTATAGTTTCAAACTTAAGCCTTTTAGAAAGTCAATTTAAAAAATTAAATTATAAGGTAAAATTTAAATCACTATCTAGCATTTATGATAAAACAGAAAGTAAAAAGTTAAACATATTTAATATTGATTTAAACTTTAAAAATTCTTTCAATGTAGAAAAAAAGAATGCATCTAAATTTGTGATTGAATCTTTGAACTTTGCTCATAATTTAGCTGTCAAAAAAAAAATAACTGGAATTGTCAATTGTGCCATAAACAAAGATTTGCTCAAGAAGAAAAAAATAGGTGTAACTGAGTATTTGGCAAAAAAATGTAAATTAAAAAAAGACACAGAGGTAATGCTTATTAGAAATAAGAATTTATGTGTAAGTCCTATTACAACTCATTTAAATATAAAAGATGTAAGTAAAAAAATCAGTCAAAATATTATTATTAATAAAGTACGAACTATAAATAATTGGTTTTCAAAAAAAATAAAAAAAAAACCAGTTATTGGTATACTGGGTTTAAACCCACATAATGCTGAATATCGTAAGGAGTCTGAGGAAAGAAAAATTATAATTCCTGCAATTAAAAGATTAAGAAAATTAGGATTAAAAGTTAATGGCCCATTAGTAAGTGATACAGTTTTTATAAAAGAATACAAATATTATGATGTGATAGTTGGAATGTACCATGATCAGGTTTTATCACCTTTTAAAACATTGTTTAAATATAATGGAATTAATATAACATTAGGATTAAAATATATAAGAGTTTCTCCTGATCACGGAACAGCAAAAAACTTAATTAAAAAAAAAATAGCAAGCGAAGTAAGTCTATCAGAGTGCTTAAATTTCATAAGTAAATTTTAAAATGAGGTTTCCGAAAAAATCTTTGGGCCAAAACTTTCTTATAGACAAAAATATTATTAAAAAAATAGTAAATATTGTTGAAATTGGAAATAAAAATATAATTGAAATCGGCCCTGGTAAAGGAGCTTTGACAGAGGAAATTTTAAAAAAAAAACCAAAAAAACTTTTAGTAATCGAAAAAGATAATGAATTATCTAAATTTCTTAAAGAAAAATATTGTAAAAACAAATTAATTGAAATTGTAAATAAAGATATTTTAAAATTTGATATTGAAAAAGTAGTTAGTAGTAAATCTATAATTTTTGGAAATCTACCTTACAATATTTCATCCCAAATTCTCATAAAAATATTGAAATTTAAGAAATGGCCTCCAAAATTTGAAAATTTAATTTTTATGTTTCAAAAAGAATTAGGTGAAAAAATTATAGGAAAATATTCATCTTTGAATTATGGAAG
>MDSZ01066053.1_pt1 | contig 13305 bp, 13 predicted proteins | sample 811201 | NCBI WGS metagenome assembly MDSZ01 (sample SAMN05326647, study PRJNA326480) | marine metagenome | isolation source: seawater | place: Indian Ocean: North | collected 2010
GGCGGGCTTTCGAATATTGCCGTATGTTTGACAAGCCGATACTTGCTCACGAGGAGGTTCTTGAGCTTACTCGTGGGGGTGTAATGAATGAAGGGCTTGTTTCACTAGCTCTCGGTCTTCCCGGCATGCCTGGAGCGGCAGAAGACGTCATGATTGGTAGAGATATTCAGCTTGCTGAGGTTACCAATGGGCGGTTACACGTGATGCACGTTTCAACGGCACAGGGAGTGGCCCTGGTTCGAGATGCGAAAGCAAGAGGTGTGCGAGTGACAGCTGAAGCCTGTCCACATCATTTCACACTGACGGATGAGAGCCTTCGTGCTTTTGATTCAAATTTCAAAATGAGTCCGCCCTTACGTACGGCAGCAGATGTTGATGCCATTATCGCCGGTCTTATTGATGGTACTATTGATTGTATTTCAACCGACCATGCTCCCCATGCTCTTGAGAAGAAGATGTTGGAACTCGATCGTGCCCCCTTTGGTATTCTTGGATTGGAAACAGCAGTTGGCTTGGCGGTTACTCGTCTTATTGTCCCTGGACGGATTGGCTGGCCACGTCTTGTTGAAGCGATGAGTACATTGCCATCGAGAATCCTAGGCATTGAACGGGGAACGTTGTCTGATGGTGCTGTGGCCGATATTTCCATCATCGATCCAAATATCTCCTGGCAGGTCGATGTGGAAAAGTTCCGCTCGAAGAGTGTGAATTCTCCTTTTCATGGATGGAAATTGCAGGGAAGGGCAGTGACCACCATTGTCAACGGTCGTATAAAATATCAACTGGACGTATGACACTGATCATTGATGGGTATAACCTACTGCATGCTTCTGGAGTGTTTGGAGCAGAAAGAGGTGCGCGAGGATTTGAGCAGTCAAGGATGGCTTTGCTTGATGTCTTAGTCGAATTACTTGGCGATGATGCAGCAAATACAATAGTTGTTTTTGATGCAGCCAAAGCCCCAAATCATTTGCCCCAACGTCACTCCCATGGACCACTCCAAGTGTGGTATGCCAGAGACTATCCGGATGCGGATGCGTTGATTGAGGAACTGTTAGAAGAGCATAAATCCCCGCAGGAATTAGTGATTGTTTCAAGTGATCGCCGTATCCAAAGGGCGGCTCGCCGGCAACGCGCTCGCACGTTCTCGAGTGATACATGGCTGGCAGAACAACGCCGTCGTCAAAACAAGGGCACGCCTAACGTCGATAAGAAGCCACCAAGTCCATCACCATGTGATGTGGAAGTCTGGAAACAGTATTTTGGTCTTTAGGAAGAACTTTTTTTCCGTTTTGCCCAGCGGGCAAGTTTTCTATCAAGTGTCGATCGTTCAATGCCCAGTACAGAAGCAGCTTTGGTCTTGTTACCACCCATTGCCTCAAGCGTTGCCATGACATGTTTTCTTTCCAAGTCATTCAATGATTGAGGAACGTAGGTGCCAGAATGTGAAAGACTCATTTTGCCGGAGTCGCCAGGAGCCAAAAGATGACTGAGTGACAATTCCTCCGCTTCAATGAGTGGACTTTGCGAAAGAACAACTGCTCGTTCAATACAGTTTCTGAGTTCACGGATGTTGCCAGGCCAACGATATGACTTCATCGCCTCTAATGCTGAAGGGCTAAATCCTTCAACACGATGCCCTGTTTCACTCACAAAGCGATTAAGAAAATACTGGGACAAAACCTCGATGTCTTCCGGCCGCTGACGAAGCGGTGGTACAGCAATCTCAACGACTTTGAGTCGAAAATAGAGATCACGTCGAAAATCCCCTGACTTTACTGCAGCTTCAAGATTGCGGTTTGTAGCTGCTACGACACGAACATCAACTTGCACACGATTGCTGCCACCAACTCGCTCAAAGGCATGCCCCTCAAGAACACGAAGAAACTTTGCCTGAATGGCTGCACTCATTTCTCCAATTTCGTCAAGAAATAATGTGCCTTTATGTGCCGATTCAAATTTTCCTGTCTTACGGTCAGTTGCTCCTGTAAAGGCACCTTTTTCGTGGCCAAATAGCTCACTCTCAAGAAGCGTTTCAGAGAGAGCTGCGCAATTCAGGCAGATAAACGGTGCCCTTTTTCTATCACTCGCCTCATGGATTGCACTTGCAACAAGTTCTTTGCCAACACCGCTTTCACCACAGATCAACACAGTTGCTTTGGTGGAAGCAACGCGCACAACCTGCCCAAGAATTCCCTGCAGTGCTTCACTATTACCAACAATTTTTGATTCTATTCGCAATCTGTGGCGAAGCCGTTCATTTTCATCAGCAGTACTTGCTAGCTTTGATGACAGCGTTTCTCGAGTCGAAAGATTTTCTAAAGCAACACTGACGGAATCACTTACCGCCATCACAAAATCTAAGTCGTCGGCCATCGCTTGTTGTTCGGATTTTTTTTCACTTTCATCATCTGATGCATACTCAGCATGAATAATTCCGACGGGGTGCCCTCCAAGGCGAATAGGTGCCGTAATCGTAGATACAGAGGGTTCGTTATCAGTTCCCTGAGTAGAAGCGACAACTGCCTCATCGGTTGAAAGTACAGTCGATATTGCGACAGTGGGAATTGGTTCCGGGCTGGAATCGGCTGGATAGGATGCCGTGGGGTACAGCAAATCTGCATTTGCGATACCGGTTGAAGGAATATCTGAAGGACTTGCGGGCAGCAGAATGAGGCCTCTGGTCGCACGTACACCTGGGATAATGGTTTCCAGGGCAACCTTGGCTACTTCTGTAAGTGAATTCGTTTTGCCGAGAGCAAATGCAAGACGGCACAGTTCGCCTGCTGCACGTCCAACCCGTGGTAAATCGTCAGCAGATTCTCGAATATCTTCAAGCAATCGACCACGAGCTTTTCGGTGAACAATTGATTGCTGCCATGCTTCCTGTTCTGCTGACATGGCGTTGGTTGCTCCACCTGCTGTATCTGGTTCACCCTGTGGGTCTGTTGGTGGATCACCTTCTCCAACGAGAATCTCTACACGACCAATCTGTATGATCTCTCCTGCCCGCAGTGGGCAGTCTTTCACAAGTCGTTCACCGTCTAAGAATGTTCCATTGCGACTATCAAGATCTCGGATTAGCCAGATATCTTTATGATGACAGATTTCTGCATGTGACCGACTTGCTCGATCATCCTGTAAGACCACGGTATTAGTAGGTGCTCTGCCTAGCGTGATCCGCTCCCCTGGTGAAAGCGGCATGGCGGAAGGACCGGCTACTGGGTCCCGAATCAGCAAGTAAAGGGGTGATTCAGACATATGAGACTCTCTAGTATCTACCATCCGGATCGACCTTACTACCGGCGGAATTGAGAAACACTTGAAAAAAGCACTATTTTTACGGGAGAGATCGGGTTTGCCGTCACATTCGTCCCCGACTAGCATCTATGGCTTCACCAACTTTTCCATCAGCCCCGAGGTTTTCTATGTACCGCGGCGCCAAATCGGCATTATTGACGTTCTCTTCGTTCTTCATCCTCACTGTTTTTGTTGTTCCGTGGTGTTGTGAAACCTATGGTCAGGGAGGAGGGCAAGGAGGAGGAGGAGGAGGTTTTGGCTTTGGTGGTCAAGCCGTGGGAGGTATTTCAATTAATACAGATGGCGTTGTAAAGAACGTCCAGCCAGAGGTTTTGCAAGACCTTGTCATTTCTCGCCGGAAAGCTCTTGGAAAAGATCTGGGGTTCAAAGATGCAGGCCTACGTCGAGTGTCTTTAGCGGGACTGATAGGTGCTATCAATGGAGCAAAGGGGGAGGCATTACCCATTGATGTGATTTTTCTCTCAGGTCTTCAGCGAATCACTGAGATTCATGTTCTCCCTGAACGTAATGACATCATTCTCAGTGGCCCCGCTGAAGAAGTTGCTGTCGATGCTCGCGGAAATGTCGTCGGTGTCCAATCAGGTCGACCGGCCTTACGTTTGGAAGATTTTGTAGCAGCGTACCGCGCTATCGATGGAGCTCGGTCCGGAGGGATACAGTGCTCGATTGATCCAACCGAAGAGGGCCTTCAAAAACTCAAAGCATTTTTTCGAAATCAACAAGGTCTTGCGAGCGGTCTTGCGAGTAATCCGGATGCAACGCTTCGTGGCATGGAAGCAGCGCTTGGCCCACAGCGTATACGAGTTCGTGGAGTCCCAGAAGACTCTCGTTTTGCTCAGGTGCTTGTGGCAGCCGATTATAGAATGAAAAGAATTGGCATGGGTCTTGAGCCTTCAGGTGTTCGTGAAATTCCAAGCTATTTAGCAATGATTCCTGCTGGAGGATCCGCATCTGCATTACCTCGTTTTTGGCTTGAGCCAACATACGAGCCACTCAGCCATGACCCAGATGAGTTGTCATGGCGAATTAACGATCGAAAAATGACATGCTTAAGTGAAAGCGACTTGCTGTTAAGAAATGGCGTCGCACGTGGGCAAGGAGCAGCTGATGGGATTAGTAAAAAGTGGTGTGCCGGCATGACAGAACACTACGAAGTGCTGTGCGAGCGTCATCCAGTTTTTGCAGATCTCGTCAATTGTGTTGATCTGGCAGTCATTGCGGCATTAATTTATGGCCGACAATTGGATCAGCGGGCGGGGATTAATCTTGAGCCTCTTCTCAACCAAGCAACCATACCTCTTCCATCGTATCCTGTCGCAAAAACAGTACCGACTGTTGCAACGAAGCTACGGAAGGGAAGGGTGTGGATTGTGAGTGCTTCTGGTGGTGTGCAATGTCAGCCATGGGCATTTGCCGCTGAAGTGAATGAATCATTAGATCTTGCGGATTCCCGTGTAGAAGTACTCAAAGGTCAACAGCACAATGAATGGTTCTGGTAGTTCATTACTGTTGTGTCGGGGCCAGCCATGAGATGTTGCTGATTTCAGCTGCGGCAAAAGGAAAGAATGCATCAACCCATCCAGAATCAGCAAGCGACTGAAGGGTTGTCATGTCACTTGATCGAGGTGGGGGGCTGGATTTCACAAGTGTGAGGCTCGTCCCATATTCAGTAGCAACATAGGCAGCAATGGAATCACTTGTGACAGACCAATCCTTCGGGAGATTACGAGGGCAAGGAGCGCATGCCAACCATCGAGGAACATCTAAAATACATGGTGATGTTTCAACAACTGGGTTGTTTGAAATTGGTATATCGAGGACATCTGAGATAAGTCTGGCCATGACATGCATGCAGTCGAGTGCTGTGTTATGCATCATCTCTTGTGACTGAGGGGCTGCTCTATCGATCTGGCGTAAGCCATTGACAATTGCGCCACCACCAATGATCACTATTGGTGCTCCATCAAAATCCTTGATCAACGTACTGAGGAATATTGGCCAGTGTGGCCATAACAGAAGGCTGCCGCCAATTTTTATGATGGGAGTATTGGTATCGTTTTTTTGTTGTGATTGACGAATCCATCCATGCGACCATTTCATATTCATGCAAGAAGCCCTCGCGCAATCAAGGCAAGTGCATGCGATGGAGCCGATCGAGAGATGGCACTCGAAAAGAAATCCTGAAGGTAGATGGTAGAGACATCCATTGATAAGTCATGTATGACTTGTTGCGAGAGTTGTTTTCCATGCCCAGACACAACAAAGATACGTGGTTTCAGTTTCGACCTCAGCATGACTTTTTGTAAAGCTGCCGTGATTAATGTCCCTTGGGCTGTAGCAATCTGTTCAGCTGCAAAGCGTGCATCATGCATGGAAAAAAGTTCAGAATCGAGAAGCATGCTTCGAGCAAGGCGTATGCGTGCCGCTGAAAGTGTTGCAGGCTTTCCATCAGCTGTATCTGTTGATGAATGTTGTTCAGGTAATTCTTTCAGAAGTATCCAGGCATCTTGTGACCGAGCAAAGAGTTCACTCGAAACTGGCCGGGAAACGTTTCCGTGAAGAATCTCATTGAGAATTGCTGAAACAGGCGTTCGTTCGATGCCTGTGTAGACAAGTTCTCCGGTGGTGAGCCGACTGGCGTCATCAAAGGCGAGTGGTTGTGGTTGCCCATTGCGAATTGGAATAATGTCGACGGTTGTCGAACCAATATCAAGGAGTACGGCATCTTCTGTGGATGTGAGAGATGCTGCCAGACGTGCGACAGCATGCCAATTAGATGCAGCAGCCGTATGATAGTTGTCAATGGCTTGTTGCGGTGAAAGCAAATCGCCTTCTGAGGTATAGATGCCGACCGATGCGTCGCCGGCTGCAGCACACAGTGAATTTACAATATGTGTCACGCCAGACTTTCTGGAAGGAAAACAATCAGCTATTTCGCCCGTCATAGTGGCTACAACCTTTTTCGGTCTATGCGAAAGAAATGAGGTGATTTTTGAGCGAAGAAGCTCCCACTTGAGCCACATTGGAAAAGGAGAGACATCAGTCCAGCCTCGTCCATCAGCGGCCTTAATGTTAGCACCGCCGATGTCGAGTGCGATAAGATCAGTGGCAGGTTGCAGTGGTGGCTTCACGAGAGGAAATAGTGGAATCGATCATTGACCGGACGAGGCTTTTTTCTGTGTTGCGTGAATGCTCGACAAAAGACGACGTGAGGCGGGGGTTTACTTCTAATACACGATCATCAGAACCATCCGTACGAGTGCCAAGTATCATATCGACTCCTATCCAGCCTGACGCAAAGTCAGAGCTCGCTTTTTCGAGCGCGATTATGGACCGTCGAGCAAGCGATTGAGCTCGAGACACAAGATAACAGTTTTTGAGAGGTTCACTACGCACATAGCGGGGGGACGGATCATTCGAAAAGTGTTGCAGCATTGGTGGGAGTATTTCTAAATGATTCCCACACAAACAGGAGACGCCTACGGGCACGCCAGAATGGTAGCGTTCCAATCGGACAGGTGCTTGAAAAATGAATGCACGTTTATCGTTGTGCAGGATCGAGAGAGTGTCGCAACCGGCACTGGCTCTCGATTTACAGATGGCAGGAAAGTAAAAATGCTCGGGAATCACTTCTCCTCCATCAAGAATGCGGCCTGCCGGAACAGGTACACCGAATGCAGCAAGTGCATTTACGGTCTGTTGTTTGTCTGAGGCGAGTCGAAGAAACTCTTCACCAGGTGCGATAACCGTACTACTTCGTTCTCGCACGTGCGTTACATAATTTGTGAGAATGCCGTCGGTTTCCGGCGCCACAATAATGGTATAGTCTGCTTGCTGTGATTGATGAATGAGAAATTCTATGTCCTTGCGGGACGGCACCTTTTCGATCGTTATGTGCATTGGTAGCGAGATGAATTGACCAGATCCAACAAGCACGGTGACCGCAATCGTTTTGTCTCGAGCTGCATCAACGGCTAATGCTTCGAGCATCATTCGGCCTTCTTTTATGAATGCTGTGTGCGAATTATTCATCTGGGGTTCAGGAAGGCCGCCAGAACAGCACCACTCGTAGAGGAGAAGTCGAACCATAAGGGCTCTCGCTCGGTATGCGGATCACTCGGCAGATTCTGTGAGACAAGACATATGAGTGCTTATGATATGAAAAGGAGGAGAGATACAATTAAACAGAATGTTTCTGTGAAGGTCGAATTGCAATACTCGGTACGTATGGAATGACCGGTCGGATGCTCAAAAGATTCCAAGTTGATCACGAGCGTCTTCGGTCATTTTGTCGGGTGACCATGGTGGATCCATCACAATGCGCACCTCCACCTCCTCCACATCAGGATGGTTGCCAAGGACACGTTTTGCGTCACTAATCATTTGTGGGCCAGCAGGACAAGCAGGACTTGTCATAGTCATATCGATCAAGACTTTTTGCTTTCCAGAATCACCAGAAACCGGCTCGTGCGAAGCGCTGTAGATCAATCCAAGGTCTACAATGTTTACAAATAATTCTGGGTCCTTCACCTCTTTGAGCATCTCTCGAATCACGTCTTCACTCAGTTGACTACTCGTGCTGACTGAAGAAGATGCGGAATCGTTTGATGGCGCTGGCGTCGGAGACGGCTGTTGTGGCGGCGGCTCTGAAGAAGGATTTGAAGAATAACTTTCGGACACTCCTGTTGAAATGCCTTCGGATAGCTGGACCCAAACGGATTCATCCTCAACTTTTACATGGTGGGCGCGAGTGGGGCGAACGGCTGGCATCGTTAAGGCGGCACCAGATCGAATGTCAAACTTGGCGCCGTGTCGGGGGCAAGCAATTGTGTACTCTCGCAATTCACCATCAGCAAGGGGGCCTCCATCATGCGTGCACACATCATCAATTGCATAGAAATGACCATCGACATGAAACAGAGCGACCATGTCACCATCAACCTCAACAAGGGTCTTACCGGGGTCAGGAACCTCTTGCGTTGAGGCGACACGAATAAAATCGTTCATGATGAATGACCTAATTAGGAAACACGACGAATACGGCTTCCAACTGCCTGAGCGAGAGCATCCCGAACAGGAGGGATTGTAATGCGATCAAAGATTTGCTGGAAAAAACCAGCTACAACGAGGCGTGCTGCTTCGTCAGCCGTAAGGCCACGTGACTGCGCGTAAAAGATCTGTTCATGGTCAACCCGACCACTTGTAGCTCCATGAGTACAACGAACATCATCCGCTTCTATTTCCAGACCCGGAATAGAATCGGAACGAGACTCATTAGAAAGCATGAGTGTGTCATTTCGCTGATAGCCATCCGTTTTTTGTGCAGACTTATCAACCTTGATCATGCCTCGCCAAACCAGTCGCGACCGATCCTGAAGGGCGCCCTTATAAAGAAGATCACTTCTGCACGAGGGAGCTGAGTGGTGTTGCAGGGTGTTGTAAACAAGCTGTTGACGATCCTCGGTAAACATAACTCCATTAACCTGGGCCTCAGCATGCTTCCCAGCCAAAACAACGTCTTGGGCAACCTGAGAAAGACGGCTGCCTAAAGCCCCAAGCGTCCACTGGATTTTACCTGCCTCATGCACAACCGCTTTTTGTTTTGCAAAGTGCCAGACCCCGCGATTCCAGTTTTGCAGATTCACAAGTCTCAGCAAAGCATGCCTACCAACGATGATTTCGGTTCCGCCACAATGAAAACCACCAGATGCTCCGCTATGACCACCACCAGATGTTTCCGTGAGAAGCGTTGCCTCTGCCCCATCACCAAGAACGACAAGCACATGAGATGTATCAACGCCTCCGTCGCTCAGGGCTGACATGACCGAAAAAGGCTCAAGAATTTTTACGCCAGAAGGGACGTATAAAATGGTACTCGCCCGATGAAATGCTCCATGAATTGCAGCAAACCAATCCTCTTCCGCATCAAGCGTCGAGAACCAATGATCCACAAATACATCACCATGTTCTGCAAGAAGTTGTTCGGCAGAACCAAAAAGAACACCGTTACTTCGGATTTTTGAATCTAATTCTTCACGGCGTACATGGCCGTCTATCGAAACAAGCCGACCCGCTAGACTGCCGTGCGACGACTTTCTAATTGCGTCTAACAAGAGGCCATCAACTGGCTGTTCTTTCGCGTCGGATGTGCTCAGCCCCCATTGTGCTGGCTTGAACAGTCGAAGGTCCGTGCGCATCCAGTTCTCACTTCGTCGGTCAGGTAAGCCGAGTCCGGCTGCTGCGGTGAGTGCCTTTCGACGCTTCTCTGCTACCCAGTCAGGCAGAGGGCATGCAGCAATGAGTTGCTCAAGCGAATCAGCATCAAACTGGAGTGTTTGAGTTGTTGGAATGGCTGGGCTAGAACTTGTCATTTCCCGTTTATGCAGCCGGATGATTAGCCGACCGACCCCTCCATCTGCAACTGAATCAACTTGTTCATTTCAACCGCATATTCCATAGGCAATTCTTTTACCAAGGGCTCAACAAAACCGCCTACGATCATCGTGCTGGCCTCTGATTCCGAAAGACCACGACTCATGAGATAGAAAAGTTGTTCCTCGCCAATCTTTGAAACGCTGGCTTCATGTCCAATCGACACATCCTGTTCTTCAATTTCAATGTATGGATACGTGTCACTTCTACTTTTATCATCAAGAATCAGGGCATCACATACAACACTTGACTTGCTTTTGGTTGCTCCAGATTCCACTTTTACAAGCCCACGATAGCTGGATCGGCCACCATTTTTCGAAATACTCTTTGAGACGATTCGCCCGCTTGTACGAGGAGCAGCGTGTACGATTTTGGCTCCGGCATCTTGGTGCTGACCAGACGACGCAAATGCAATTGAAAGAATTTCGCCACGAGCTTCCGGCTCCATGAGATAAACAGCGGGATATTTCATGGTCAGTTGGCTACCGAGATTCCCGTCTATCCACTCCATGAGCGCTCCCTCGTATGCCATGGCTCTTTTCGTGACGAGGTTGTAAATATTATTTGCCCAATTTTGGATGGTTGTGTAGCGGCAGCGACCATGTTTTTTCACCACGACCTCGACCACGGCTGAATGGAGGCTTTCGGTTGAATACATGGGCGCCGTGCAACCTTCGACATAGTGAACCTGCGCACCCTCATCAACGATAATCAGCGTTCGTTCAAATTGCCCCATGCTTTCAGCATTGATCCTAAAGTATGCCTGAAGTGGAAATTCGATACTGACGCCCTTTGGGACATAAATGAATGAGCCACCTGACCACACTGCAGAATTGAGAGCGGCAAACTTATTATCAGAAGGAGGGATAACAGTGCCAAAGTATTCTTGCAATAACTCAGGATGCTCGCGAACAGCGGTATCAGTATCCGTAAAAATTACACCCTTTTTTGCAAGATCCTCCTGCAGAGATCCGTAAACCACTTCGCTTTCGAATTGAGCTTTTACACCAGCAAGAAATTTTCTTTCTGCCTCTGGGATTCCAAGTCGATCAAATGTTTCTTTGATCGATTCTGGGACTTCGTCCCACGACTTGCCCTGCTTGTCGGTCGGCTTCAGGTAGTAGTAAATATCCTGAAAGTCGATGCCAAGATGACCGCCCCATTCTGGAGTGGGCTTGCTCTCAAAAATCTCAAGGGACTTGAGGCGAAAGTCTCGCATCCAGGCAGGTTCTTTTTTTAATTCAGATATTTGCGAAACGATTTCTGCATCAATGCCTTTTCGGGCCTTGAAAACGGCATCTGTCTCGGTTCGAAAATCATATTTATTGATTTCGCCGATTTCGACTTCACTCTTCTCGTTTATTTCAGTGGACATAATTAGTATCTCTTCGAAATATATGGACGGTAACGACTATCGGCGTTACGTTGAGGAAACTTCAACTCGACCGTCTTCCATGGCTTTTTCTGCAGCAGCCGCCTCCGGGTACGCAGCACGAATTCTCTCATATCCTTTTTTGTGAAGCTCAGCAGCGAGTTCCGGACCACCAGACTCAACAATGCGTCCACCAAGCATGACATGCGTTTTCAATGGAATGTTGTGCTCAAGAAGTTGCTCATGATGCGTAATGATAAGAATGCCCATTTGATCACCACCGATTTTCGCAATGCTTTCACTGGCAAGACGAACGGCATCTGCATCAAGACCACTATCTGTTTCATCGAGGATCGCAAACGTAGGCTTGAGCATGGCGAGCTGAAGAATTTCTGCCCGCTTCATTTCACCACCAGAAAATCCATCATTGACGTAGCGACGAGCAAACTCAGGATCAATTGACAGTTCAGCCATTTTTGCTTTGAGTTCACTCCGAAACTCACGCATCGGCATAAGTTCTTCGCCTTCTTTGCGATCAGGGTTCCGAACATTCGTAACACAATGCCGCAGAAAGTCCGCCACGCGCACGCCCGGAATAGCCATTGGCCTTTGGAAGGCGAGAAAAATACCAGCTCGTGCTCGCTCATCCGGCTCCATGGCCAAAACATCCACGCGTTTTCCATCGAGTAGAACAAGCTCCACTGATCCTGCAGTGATTTCATACGAAGGATGCCCCATCACCGCGTAGCCAAGAGTGCTTTTACCAGAGCCGTTAGGCCCCATAAGGGCATGGACTTCGCCACAACCAATAGACAGGTCAACGCCTTTTAGGATCTCCTGCCCCTCAACGGAGACATGAAGTCCTTGAATAATAAGTTGTTTCGAAGACAGTTTTTTTGTTGTCACAGTGATCACATCCTCAATAAATAACGCATTGCTCAGGACTGTACCTTTTGATGATCGAATACAAGTTCATCATTCGTAAGTGGTGATGCCACGTAGCCCGAATGATGCGGCACAGGGAGTTCGTCATCCATTTTTCCCTGTCCACCCTTCTGCTTGGCGATTTTTTGACCGGCGATTTTATCTTGAATCCGCATGAGCCCTTCAAGAAGGCTCTCTGGACGAGGAGGGCATCCTGGGACATAGACATCAACTGGAACAACGAGATCTACACCTTTGACCACATGGTAGCCCCACTTGAAGTACGGACCGCCTCCAGTTGTACACGCGCCCATTGCAATGACATATTTGGGGTCGGGCATCAAGTTGTAGAGGCGTCGTACTCGACTAGCCATTTTGTATGTTACGGTGCCAGCAACAACCATGAGATCTGCTTGTCGAGGTGTGGCTCGAAACGCACCTGCCCCAAAACGATCCATGTCGAAGCGGCTTGCGCCTGCAGCCATCATTTCGATCGCGCAGCATGCGAGGCCGAAAGTCATCGGCCAAATACTTGACTGCCTCGCCCAGTTGATCGCCTGTTCGACTGTAGTAAGCACAAGGTTCTCTTCAAACCGGCCTTCAATCCATGGTTGCGTCATATGTTCTCTCCATTCTTTCTATTATATATCCAGGAAGTTATTTTTCGATATTTCGGAGGCAATGCGGTTGGTGTCATCAAGATATGTGGAAAACCGGTGTTGCGGGGATGAATTGAGTACACAACATTTTTTCTTTCAAGACGTAGTGAACTTGCAGCATGAGCCACCATCAAGTCGGCATTCACTTAGCTGGACGGATGTGCCGGCTAGCTCTTGAAGCATGAATCGCTCAGCAGAGCATATAGACCGATCTTGTTCAGCAAGTTCAGGATACGGACACGAATGAGAAATAAAAACTGGAAAACCTGTTGCTTCAATCGTAACTTCGCATGAGAGGTCGCTTTTTTTCATGGCGGATGCAGTTTCACACAGTCGATCATATGGCGTGGTAGCGGTTACATGCTCTCGATACCCGTCGGCCAATCCTGAGCCAATGCGAGCCATAAGGCCACGGCGAACATGAGGCTCTTTGATGCCACGAATTTCTTTCCACAGCGCCAGAGCAAGGTTTTGAAAATTATTTCCTCCTACGCGCTGTCCTTTTTTGGTCAATGAATACACGTGAGCAGGGCGGCCTCGACCATGCGACGTAGAGGTTCTTTCAACAAGTTCAGCTTTCATCAAACGATCAAGTCA
>MDSZ01021201.1_pt1 | contig 13301 bp, 13 predicted proteins | sample 811201 | NCBI WGS metagenome assembly MDSZ01 (sample SAMN05326647, study PRJNA326480) | marine metagenome | isolation source: seawater | place: Indian Ocean: North | collected 2010
ATTCTTTTGACCAAACCTTACTATCATGAGAATAATTTTGACTAATCATAGAAGAAGGATATAGAGACGAATAATCAACACAGGCAACGGGATTATCCATATACATAGAACACTTTGGTGGTAACACAATAGCACCTTCATATCCCTCTGCATTCAGGGGTTTTTCAACATCTGGCATTAACGTATCTTTTTCCCTACATTTTTTGGCTACAAAACTTGTCAGTTTGATACCTTGACCCCGAAATACTAAGAAACTAATCGGAACACTACAAATACGAGACATTTCTACATAGCCAGTGATTACATCTATTTTATTCATTAAATGATGGACTAAGTTACAATCTTGAATACAGTACTTGGCAACTACTGCTCTATCAGCAGAATCACCATTGGTTAGACGAAATATATCTTGAGGAGATACATCATCCTTTGCCATACCCCATTTAATTGATTTACCTTTTTCTAATTCATGGTGACCTCCAATCAAAATAACATTGTACTTTTTATCATCTTCAATGCGTCCATATTCAATATTCAATACTTTAAACTTTTGTCCATTATTTAAGTAATCTGCAGTAAAACCAATTAATTCAATATGAATAAAATCTCCAATATGAAGACCCATAAGATTATTACTATATAATTCTGTACATGAACCAAATTTTTCATGCTCTATATATTCTATTTTTTTAACACTATCGCTAATAAACTGACCAGCAACGTCATCTAGTTTATACGAAGATAAATTAAAATCTCTACGGAAATAAGCATACATATCTATTTGCAAACGACCAGACATTTTTGCATACCGTAGATCATATTCTCCACTAGCAATTTGAATTTTAGTGTGTTCTAAATTATATTTTCCTGGACTATCTCTTTGTTCATTAGCACAAATCTCATTTATTTTTCTAGAAAGCATCAAAAACTCTCTATCACAATAATTCTCCTGTGCACGTCTAAACATAAATTCATAGTCAAAACCAAATATATTGTAACCAATAATGATGTCAGGATTTTCTTGTTGAATTAATTGAGTCCATTTAAGTAGGATTTCTTCTTCTGTATTAACACATTCTATTTCGGCACCTTCTACATCATCACATGTTCCTACAACTAGACAATGATTTAAATATGGCTCTTTTGAACCATAGTTCATAAACGTAGATCCAATAAATGTAACTTCATCACCTTTTAACCTAGGAAATAATAAAGTTAGTACTTCGTCTAGAATAGTAATTTGCTCATCCCGAGTATATTGATCACTAAACAATATATCATTTATTGTTGTATTTTTTTTTAATTTAACTTTGGTATCTTTCTTTTTGGAATAATTATTATATTCAATAGAATGATCTATTTCTTCTCCATTTGCTTCAGCCGAACCTTCATGATTGTTTTGATGGCTATCTTTCATAGCCTCAAATAAAGTATCTATTTGAAGTAAATCACTATTGTCTTCATCAAGATCTTTTTTTGCATTCTCTAAAGATTTAGTTAGTAGTTTTTCAATTAGTGACAATACCTTTGTTTTAGAAGGGGGAAGTTTTGGGTATACCAAATCAATGTCTTCCATAGAACCATAATTAAATCCGCATAACAAACATCTTTTTAAAAACTCTTTACATTGCTCTTCAGTTAAGTTTTGAAATTGCTTTTGTTTTGTAAATACATCAACAATATTCGTTGCAAGACGTTTATATGTTTTAATTGGTATAGGAAAATCACCATGACTACTACTAGCCTCAATATCAAAACTACAAATTTTATAAGGAACAGTAGTTTCTTTTTCAGGGAGAGGGTCTAAGTGTTTTAATGAACATGTATATTCAAAGTTACAAGTTGTTGTTTTTGTAGGATTTTCTGTCATTTTGCTACTATTAAATGATATCCATCCTGATGGACTAATATTGTAAATATGAAAGTAACGCAATAAAGGAGGAATATTACTTTCATATAATTCTAATAAAACTTTATCAAAAACTATGTCTTTTTTCAGTTTGATAGATTTTGTACTGTCCTTTTTATCTTTCACATAATCATACCAAAGATTCTTATATTTATTCATTGCGGTACTATTTTTAAAGATAAGTTGTACAAATTTATGTTTCTTTCCTCCAGAGAAACCATATAATTTACTATGCTCTACAACTTTAAAAGAAACTAAAGAATTTTTGTATTTTTCCTGAACCATATCTTTTAAGTAATTAACCATGCTATTAATCAAATATTGACTCCAATCATTGTGAATTTTTATGAAGAAAAACGGTTGATAATCATTAACATATAAACAACATGTTTTACCTTTTTCATCAATTCCAAACATTTGAATTACAAATATATTATCATCTTCTTTGGAATATTTTTGAGTTTCTTCATCAGAACCGGAATCTTGATCTTTATTATTTGATTCATCATAAATATGAAAGTCCAATAAACGAAAAGATCTAATAATTGACAGTTTCTTTTTTACAATTTTTTTAGTGGGCATATTTATAATACCAAATTAGTGTTTATTATATTGATGAAATATATTCTATTTCATCAATCAATTTTTATCATATTATTTTCAAAAATATACATTTCTTCGTAAGCAATATGACTTAAAATTATACCTTTTGTAATTGCGATAATTAAATCCATATGTTCGTTAGGTTCAAAAGAATTACCAATAATACCCATTAAAGTACTAGTAACAATTAAAAGAATAACACTAAATTTGGGAGTTTTTTTCATATAATCCCAATTCATGCTATAATGATGAGGAACATGTATTGCTAACATATATAACATAAAAAGGTCCGGACAATGAATTATGGTAAAGCTTAATAGTAATGAACTTAACATGAATCTTGGAATACGTTTTATTTCAGGCATATCTCTTCGAAAGTGAATAACTGATCCAATAAAAAATAAAATGTCTATAAATGGAGTCATATTCATTTGTGAAAGCACGACAGTTGAACCGATGACACTACCATATGTTTGTGTCATTTCTGGTATAAGATTTGTGTTATTTGCATGTATAATATCAGTGATGCCGTGAGGTCCTATTAAAGTAGTCGTTAAATGCTTTAATAGGATTGGTTTTATTAACATAATATTCTATGACATTTATTTTTGATTTATTTACTTAATATTCATTTTTATTTGCCCAATTTAAAAGTTCCATAGTTGTGCGGCCTCCTACATACTGTTTAAAACCTCCATCAACAATTTTTCCCATTGTAGGATATCCATTTACGTTTATTTTTGAACCATTTGTTACTAAATGATTTATTTTAGGTAATTGTTCTTCTTGTTCATTACTTTCTATTTCAATAATATCATCGGGACCATATAAATTATCATTTATTAAGTCTGATTTCATTTCTTCCCAATTTGGTTTCATTGCTTGACAATGACCGCACCATTCTGCATAAATTAACACTAATTTGGGTTTTTGCATATTCTCTTTATCAATGTCTTTGAAACGCATGTTTTTAGGCGTATTTTTTTTTGCTTTTTTCTTATTGTTTTTTTTTGATTTCACTTTAATTTTTCTTTTTATGGAGATCTTTGTTTTATTATTTTTCTTTTTTCCTGCTTTTTTTGTTTTACTTTTATTAACTATAAATTTCATTTATATATATTTGATATAAAATTTATTTTATACAATAGTTAATTTAATAAATATTCGTTTAAAAAAATGAAATTAATCTATCCTAATTGATTATAAATGAGTGAAGATACTTGGGTAGCACCATATTCTGTAAAAATTATGGAAAATTTCCTTGATGAAAGCTATTATTCATTTTTAAACAATATTATTAATAATAAAAATTTTTATAAAGCAACACAAGGTGTAGGTAATTCACAATTAGTACAAGAACAACACAAAATACGTCTAGATTATACTTTAAATAATGAAGAATGTGCAGTAATTGATAAGCCATTAATTAATAAGGCTGATTGTAATTGTACCTTAAGAGAAAGATGGAGATTATTGTATTACAACGGAGATGATGAAAAAAAAGCATTTAGAGACGCGCATACTGATTGGACACCTTATTCTTGCCATAGAAGAATGAGTATTATTATAGGTTTGTCAAATCCAGACGATTATGAAGGAGGTGAATTGGTTTTTCCAAGCAATAATTTAAAGTATAAAATTGGAAAAGGATCTGCTGTTATATTTGATGGTAGATTATTACACGAAGTTTTACCAGTAACAAAAGGAAAAAGATATGTATTACAAGCATTCTTATTTGATGAAAGTGGTTGGAATTTAAAAAAGATTAAAAATGGATACACTAATTTTGTTCTACTTGATCCATTACAACCTAATACTAATGTTAATAACTATTCAACATCTGAAATGACTAATGATAATTGGAATGTTTTTAATAACAAAAACGCTGTCCATAGTAAAATAACATCATATTTAACTGATTATATGGGTACTTTTCAGTATATAGATGATGTATATGAAGAGTTAGACAAGCATCCTGATAAAATTTATTTTACATGGCATAAACCTATTCATTCTAGTTCAAAATGGAAAGGAAGATTATATGCATGGGATGCAAATACTTGTCATTTAAAAGGAAGAACAGATACATCATTATGGCCTAGAGAAACAAATACGTTGAGTGGTAAAAAAAAAACTAATACAGAAGAAAATATCTTTATGAAAATTGTAAAAGATAACGAAGATAAATATTTTTCTATTATTAGTTGTGATGGAGGTCCTGGAAACCAAATTGAAGGAATTAAAGAAGGGCTAATAATGGCGGAAAAATTGGATCGTGATTTTATATTTCCGCCAATTATTCAACATTACACCTTAAATAGAAACTATCGCGGAAAAGATAGTGAAATTAAAATTTGGAACTTTGATGAAGTATTTTCTTATAAAAGTGATAAAATATACAATTTAGTAAACAACATACAAGAAATAGAAGATAGTAATTGTGTAATTCAATGTACAAGACAACAAGATATCAATAATAAATTAAGAATGGAAAAACTATTCAATGATAAATGCAAAAAAGTACGTATATGCAAAAATAGATTTTCAAATGAACAGGATATGAAAATATTAGATACTTCAGATAAATATATAGTTATCTCTCATTTGTATAACAATTTACAGATTTCAACTTGTTTTTGGAATGGTTGTGATACCTGCGGGATTAATAGTGAATTAATAGACTCTTACAAAGAAGTTTGTAGTAAGTTTGATTATTCAAACAAAATTAAAGATATTGGAAATAAATTTATTAAGGATAATCTAAGTGAAAATTTTATAGCCTTGCATATAAGATATCCAGATTATCATGCTGGAGATATAAAACAAATAAATAAGTTATATGATGAATCAGATATTAAGTTACTATTAGACGAATTAACAAAGGACAATAATATGCCTGTTTTTATTGCTACAAATAATCAAAAGAAAATTTTGAGTTCAGATTTGAAGAATTGTAAAATGTTAGAAGTTGATAGTAATAATGACGAAATGGAATCTTTTATTGAACAATATATTTGTTCATATTCTAGTAAATTCATTTATAGTGGAGGAATACATGCAAAACCAGATCATACACATTTAAGAAGTACCTGGTCATCATTTGTACTAGACTATAGATATTGTGTATTAAATAAAAATGCAACTGATAATATTTATTTGTCAAATTATTTTTCAAATCCAAATGAAAAACTATATGGTTATGCAATATAATTTTGTTTGTATATATTAAAACATATTATTAATATATATATATGAAATATTTTTTAACATTCGGTAATGAAAGATTTGTGAATTCTAGAAAAAGAATGGAACTAGAAGCACAGCAAACAAAATTGTTTGATAAAGTAATTGTAGAAACAGAAGCAATATGTCAAGAAGAAACATTTAAAAAAATATGTGATAAGATAGAAACAAAATGGGGTAGCGGAAGAGGGTTTTACTGGTATATGTGGAAACCATACATTATATATAAAACATTAACAAAATTAAATGATGGGGACATTTTATTTTATAACGATTCTGGGATGCAAATATTTCCAGAACGATCGGATGTAATAAATAAATTTAATCATCTATTTCAGTTAGTTGAAAATAAAGATGAATGTAAAACAGGTATTTGTACTTTTATAACAACTGGTCCTCCAAAAGATAGATTCGAATATATGTATAATATTGGTTCTTTATTCAAGCATTTTAAAGTAGAAACAAATGAATCAATTACTCATACTCAACAAATCCAAGCAGGAGTAATTGTTATAAAAAAATGTGACGAAAGTAAGAGAATAATAAAAGAGTGGTTAGATATTGCTTTAGAACGTACAGAATTATTTGTAGGAGACATTCGTGTACTTCCAAGAAATAAAGATGATAAAGAAATGCAAGGTTTTAGAGATCATAGACATGATCAAGCAGTATGGTCTGTACTATGTAAATTAAATAATGTTACCGTATTGCAACATGATAAAAATCCCATTTATCAAACTCATATTAGATGTTAAATTAATATATAATTTATTTATATATTAATGAATATTTTTTTTCAACATCCAAAGGATGTATGTATGACTTATTTTAGTCATTTTTGGTTTTCGTTGTCTCTCTCTTTAAAGTTAGCAAAAGGAAGTATCAAAGCATTTCTACATGCTATTTATCCAGATAGGTTCATAACATCAACTAGTGATATTACAAAAGAGATTATGCAAGATATTGAATCTTCAGGTTGTAAACAAGATTAAACTGTATTACTAATGCTAGATTCAACATTCGTAGTCTTCTTATTTTTTTTCTTCTTCTTTTTCTTTTTGCTATTAGTTTCTTGATTTCTCTCTTCTTCTTCTTCTTTCTTCATTTCTGCAATTAAATCTGGATGAACAAATGATTTTTCTTGTACATCTTCACCGTCTAATGTAAATACAAAATTATCTGGATTCTCTTTTTGTTCAAGTTTGAATTGAGCCTTTAAACGGTTCTGTTCACGAATACGTTCAAATACATCATTTCGTTCTTTTTCTTTTTTACGTAATAATTCTTGTTTACGTACATTTGCTTTTTGCTGCATTTTTTCCTTTGACTCGGATTGTTTCATTAATCGGTTCAAAGCACTTTTGTTAATTTTGGCGTTTTTTCCTAATCCACCCATATTTTTCATTGCTGATTGTAACATTTCATTTACTCCAGCATCACCGCTTGTTTTTTTTATTTCATTTAAAAATTGTCCTGCTTCTTTCATTAGTTCGTCTTTTGAAATTTCACCGCTTTTCATTTTTTCGTCTAAACGGCCACTAACAGTTTTCATCAAATTTTTTATTTTATTAGGATTCTTCATTAAGTTTTTAATCATGTTTTGTGGATTTTCTTCATCACCACCTATAACATCTTTAAATTCATCAGCCACTTCTTCTGCAAGTTCCTTTGCTAATTTACCAATTTTTCCATCAAATAATTGCTTAAGGTGACTTTGCAAATTTTCCATATTTGGTAGGTTTTCAAATGCAGCGCGGGGATTTGGTGTTTCATTACTATTTGTTTCATCACTATTTTCAGTATTACCTTCCATTTCATTCACCTTTTGTTTTAAGGTATCCATTTTTTCAAAGACATTACCAATATTTTTCATAGTTTCTTCTAATTTTTCTTGCAATACATTTTCATCTATTCCATCAAAAATATTTGCAGATTCACCGAAACTCTTTTTATCATCAATACTACCTACAACAGTAAATAACATAAGTTGCAAATATTTCCATAAAACTTTTTTTGAATTTTCACTTAATCCTTCACTATTAAATAATAAACTAAAATTCATTCTGGGTAAAAAATGAGTATTTATATTACTGTCTTCTGCAAATATCTCTTCATTTTGATACAAAATATCAAAAAAACGTTCAGGATATACTTTAGAACAATAATCCAATAATTCTTTTAATTCATCATTTGTTATATCTGAGTTTCCCCACTTAGACCAATAAAAATCATATTCTGGAAATACATTAGTAAGATCATCAATAAAATCTTTAACTAATGTTTTAAAATTTTCTGGAATAGCAATTTTAGTATCGGTACTCATATAAACTATATTAGTAATCTTATTTATATAGTTTACATCTATATAACTAAATTTAAATAACTCTTTACAATGATTTAGAATGATTTTTTACTAATCCTGCTATGTTTCTAGTTAAGGGCGGTTTTGGAAAACTAATATAAAATGTATTTGCATCCATAGAATGGTATTTTCGGTATGGCTTAAAATAGCAAACCTTGCATTCCATAAATAAGTCTAAATCATCTTTTGGTTTTTTATCTTCTTTTTCTTCCAACATTTGATAAATCATACTAAATTTTATTATTATATATTAATAATATCAATTTTTAAATAAAAATGGAACGACCATCATGGAAAGAATATTTTAAGCAAATTGTTTTAGTTACAGCAACAAGATCACCTTGTGAACGTTTACAGGTTGGATGTATTTTAGTAAAAGACAATAGAATTATAGCGCAAGGTTATAATGGTTTTTTACCAGGATGTCCTCATGTATCTAAAGTGGTAAATAATCATGAACAAGCAACAGTACACGCAGAACAAAACGCAATTACTGATTGTGCAAAGAGAGGCGTAAGTTGTAATCATGCTGATGCATATATAAGTCATTATCCTTGTGTTAACTGCATGAAAATATTATGTGCATCTGGCATTAAAAATATTTATTATATTCATGATTATAAAAATGATAAATTAGTTGATTATTTTAAAGAACAATCAGATATAGAAAATTTTGAAAAAATATAAAAATTGATTTTAATTATTTATATTTTTTTAAATAAAAACCGTTAATAAAGTTCATATTTTAAAAATGAAAGAGTTTATTGATATTTATATTCCTAGGATCCTTGGAACAATAAATCAGAATTATATAAGAAAATCTTTTCATAATTTACATGTTGGAAAAGTTATTTTCATTGATATGTATAGAAAAATCAATGAAAATGGATATCCATATTCCTTTGCTTTTATTACGTTAGAATTATATGATTCTAAATTAGCAAACCTATTAAAAGAAAGAATTTCTACTAGAAAAATTATGCATCTGATATATGATGAAGAAAATAATCAATATTGGGAAATAAAGCAACATATTCCAAGAGAACATAGAACGATACAAACTAGTTGTGATAATACTACTATTACACCATTTTATAATGATGTAGAAAAAGAGCGTTTATTAAATGAATATGAAGAATTAGAAAAAGAAATATTTGCGTTTGTTTGTTGAAGTACGTCGTTTAGATTTTGTATGTTTGTATTTTTTATTGCGTGTTTTTCGTTTTATTTTCTTTCCACCAAAGTTAGGAACATTTTCCCCCAGGTCTGGATTAGGTTCAGTTCCTGGAATAGAATTAATATTATTTATTTGAGTTTCTTCTTCTTGTTCTTCTTTATCTATTTCATTATTCTCATTATCTTCCTCTTGATTACTAGTAATATATGAATAAGTAACTACTAAACTAGTAATAGTAATTAAAGCATAAGCAGTAAAGGGAATTGATTTATCGTACATAATGATGATAGTTATATTATCATTATATATTATTTTTAAATATCATTTGGTTTATTTTTAATTTTTTCAACTAAATTATATACTTGTTTTCCTTGAATAGTTTTGTCTGTTTTAAGTAATGTAACAAGGGTTTCAAAAATTTCAGCATTTGAATAAATTAATTCTAAAGCTTTACGATAAGCAAAATCAATTAGGTACTCGGCTTGAGTATCAATATCACATTTTTTAATATCACTCATTTTATTACCTTGATTTTGCAAGTTACCTCCAAGGAAAGGCATATTTTCATTTGCATTTTTACTATAGCATAAATTATCTCCAAAACCGTATTCTGTAATATACTTTCTTGCTAGTTCATTAGCTTGTTTTAGATCTCCTACTGCACCAGTAGTAATATCTAAGTCTTTAAAGTTATCAAAAATGTAGGAATCATAGTCTACTTTTTCATTTTTTTTGCGATACAAATATACTTCGGCTGCTCTTCCACCCAATGCAATAATTAAATTAGCCAAAACAGACCGCTTTGTTGCATATTTTAAAAATCTTTCTTTGGGTGTAAACAAAGTATACCCACCAGCACCATTTTTATTTTCTTTAATTGTGATTTTTCGTAAATCAAAAATATCATTGAAAAGAGATACCATAAATGCATGTCCAATTTCATGATAGGCTACTAAATCAACTTCTTCATCTTCAGGATTATTTGTACTAGATGGTAATCCTATGGTGATTTTTTCATACGCATCTAAAATATTTTGTTGACTAATATGCGTATTATTTGAACGTACAGAATAAATGGCAGCCTCATTAGCAAGATTTGCAATATCTGCTCCAGAAAAACCTGGAGTCAAACTAACCAATTCATCTAAATTGTAATCATTAGCTAATTTTTTATTTTTAAAATGTACATCAAAAATACGTTTTCTACCAGTACTATCGGGTAGACCTACTTTGACTTTCCTATCAAATCTTCCTGGCCTTGTCAATGCTGAATCCAATACATCAATACGATTTGTTGCTGCTACAACGACAATTCCATCAGTAGTAGTAAACCCGTCCATATTAGTCAAAATTTGGTTCAAAGTTTGCTCACGTTCATCATTACCTCCCGCAATTCCTGCTCCTCTTTTTCTACCCACTGCATCAATCTCGTCTATAAATACAACACAAGGAGCATTCTCTCTAGCCTTTTCAAATAAACTACGTACGCGAGATGCACCAATACCTACATATAATTCAATAAATTCGGAACCACTTGCACTAATGAATGGAACTCCGGCTTCTCCAGCGACTGCTCGTGCTAATAGCGTTTTTCCAGTACCCGGATTTCCTTCTAGAAGAACACCTTTTGGAATCTTTGCACCTGCTTGTTCGTATTTTTCCTTATCTTTCAAAAAATCAACGACTTCCATTAATTCAAATTTGGCTTCATCGCAACCAGCCACATCAGCAAAAGTAGTATTTAATGTAGTTGCATCTACTAAAACATTTTTATTATTCAATGGTGACATTAAATTCCCTGGACCAATACCAGAATCTTGTCCTAATCGTTTTAAAATACTAATAACAAATGTAATAACAAAATAATAAATAGCAACATTATAAAATGCTTCTCCCACCTTACCAAAAAATTCAAATAATTCATTTTTAGGTATATCAATAATATCAACATTTACATGATTTGTTATTAAGTTTTGAAGTAATGAATCCACATTTTCTGGAAATAATTTTATAACATGCAGATTAGAAGCAGTAACTTCAGATACATGATCCGTATCAATCGCAATTGCATTTTTTCCGTCACTTGTAATAGATAAGGCTTGGATTTGTTTATTTGCGGATAATTCAAATAAGTCTCCATAACTCCAAGGTTTACCAACACCATTAAACCAAGTTTGTTGGATTTGATTAGAAGGGAGTAATCTAGATACATCATTCATTTTAAGATTACTTGATAATCTTCGTGTTTTTACGAAACATGACGCTGCAGATAAATACAAGAACAAAATAACACCAACTAACATACTATAGAGTATATAACAGTATTTACTCTATACTATTTTTTATAAGATATTAAATTCCCAATCATCTAGTAATCCAGCATTAAATATATTAGAACTAATATTGCTAGAAAGCGTATCATATTTTTCAATTAAATCTATTTTTTCAAAAATACTTAAGTCATCATTTTTTAAGAGATAGAGTAAATTTTGTTTTTTAAAATGAATACTAATTCTTTCTAATTCTTCTTTATCTTTTTTACTTTGCAACGAGTGATGCATGAAACGACAGTCATACCCAGCACTATAATTAATAGGTTTGGAAAAATATTCTTTGTAATTCATGTCTATATCAATAATACTAGTTTTTCTCGTATAAAAATTATTATTTGGGTTACTTACTAATAGATATAAAATAGATAAAAGCATATTACATTATACATACAATTTATTTTTATATTTTTTATTTTTATTTAATAGTAGTATACTTCTTTTCTGCTTGTTCTTGTTGTTGCTTTTCTTTAGTAAAATATTGCAAAGCATATTGGTATCTTTCAGCCCATGCATTTTTTGTCTCACTATCAACAATTACATTCATATGACTTTCAAATTGTTCAGGATTATTGTAAAAAAGAGTATCAACATGTTGCGTGCTACAATTATCTGTTTTAGAAACTTTAAAGAATAATTCTTCGTGCCATGTACCTACAACATGTTCATGAAAATGGTTTCCATAGATAGCATCACGAATAGAATTGCCAGGCAACATAGACGTGGCAAAATAAACAACATTTCCGTCTTTTGTTTTAAATTTACGATAACCCTTATCAACTTTCTTCTTTTTAGTTTTCTTTTTTTTCTTTCCAACAACAGAAAATGTTTCACTTGTATTTACTGTTTCTTCATCGTCTAAATCAACAATCTCATCTGGATAATCTGAAAATTCTTCATTTACGTAATGATCATTATTTTCAAAATCTTCCATTGTATAAGAATCGTTGTTATCATAGTTGACATCAAAGTCAGACATACTAAAGATTACCCTTCTATATAAGGAACTATATGTTGTCCTATCATTATTTTTTTATATAACTTTAAAAAATATTAAAAACATATCATCGTATTATATATATATATGTCGTTTATAAAAGAAAATGAATATAGAAAATACATTCAGGATAATTTTATGAATCAAGCCGTAACAAAACATTTAGAAAATCAAACGAATAATGATTCAATAAGCGAAAATAATAATATATTTCGTAGTCATGAAGAATTAATTGAGCAAGGAACAGAAAATGAGGAATCTATTGACTTTTCATATATAGATAACGAAACTCTTTCAACATTAGTAGAATATGAAAGAGATTATTTTAAAGATTATAGAATGCATTTATGTTTATATAAAGTAGACACAACATTACGTTTACCATTTGTAAAATATATTTTAAAAAAAGAAGAGAAATATATATTTCCAAATAAGCCTATTGAAATGAGGAATATGATTGATTCTGTTTCTATGAATAACAGTGAAAGTGTAGATTCTATATTTTATAAACAAATCCAAGAGTATTTTCATGAGGTTACAAATGCTGAATTAGTAAAAGAAAAATATAGAGGATTTTTAGAAAATGAAAATGATGATGTATTTGTTTTTATAGATATTAGTAATGAAAACTTTGATTTTTCAAATGAATATGAATATTTAATTATTGATGAAATCTTAAA
>MDSZ01032882.1_pt1 | contig 13301 bp, 10 predicted proteins | sample 811201 | NCBI WGS metagenome assembly MDSZ01 (sample SAMN05326647, study PRJNA326480) | marine metagenome | isolation source: seawater | place: Indian Ocean: North | collected 2010
CCGCCTTCATGCCGAGCCGGGCGGGGAGATGCGTGGACCGCGCGACGTATTCCAGCGCGATCGCGACCGCATCATCCATTCAATCGCCTTTCGTCGCCTACGCCACAAGACACAGGTGTTCGTCTCCCCCGATGGCGACCATTATCGCGTCCGCCTAACCCACAGTCTGGAGGTCGCGCAGATCGGGCGTACCACCGCGCGAACGCTGGGCCTTAACGAAGACCTGACGGAAGCCTTGTGCCTGGCGCACGACATCGGCCATCCGCCCTTCGGCCATGCCGGGGAGGATGCTCTGGAGGCTGCGCTGGATCAGCATGGCGGGTTCGATCACAACGCCCATACGCTGCGCACGCTGATGCTCCTCGAAAGTCCCTATCCGCGTTTTCGCGGTCTGAACCTCAGCTGGGAAATGCTGGAGGGTCTGGCCAAGCATAATGGTCCGGTCGCCCGCCCGGGATGGGCAATGCAGGATCTTGACGCGCTCTTTCCGCTCGACCTGACAAGCCATGCCTCGCTCGAAGCGCAGCTCGCGGCGATTTCGGACGACATCGCCTATGACAATCACGACATTGATGATGGCTTGCGCGCCGGCCTGCTGACACTGGAGCAACTGCTCGAAGTGCCGTTCGTGCACGACTGCTGGGACAGGGTCCGCGCCCGCTATCCCGACGTCCCGCAGGACCGGCTGCTGCGCGAACTGGTGCGCGAACAGATTGGCGTGATGGCCAACGATCTGCTGGAAACGACCCGGCATAATATCGCGGATGCACGTGTCGAAACCGTCGACGATGTGCGCGCGCTCGGCCGCACGCTGGTCTGCTTCTCGCCTGACCTCGCCGCGCAGGAACGGGCGCTCAAGCGGTTCATGTACGCGACCCTTTATCATCATCCCGATCAATTGGCGGCGGCGGATCGGGCACGGGTGATCGTGACCGACCTGTTTCGCGCCTATCAGGATGACCCCGCGTTGATGCCGGCCGAATGGCGTGATGACTGCGCGCTGGAGGAACCCACCCGCAGCCGCCATATCGCCGACTTCATCGCCGGCATGACCGATCGCTATGCCGAAAAGCGGCATCGGGAAATCTACGGGGCGCTTGCGCTCGCCGATTGACGCGCTCCGTCCTTTGCCGCAATGCGCTGTTTGTCTCCGGCGGATTCGTCCGTTGGGCATGATGCGGGAGAGCATGGGCGGTCTTTGAGGCACAGCCCGTCGCCGAAGGAGCAACCGCCCCGGAATCTCTCAGGCCAAAGGACCGCATCGCGCGCAAGGCACTCTGGAAAGCGGACGCGCTTCTCGCCCGTCCCACCGAAGGGGTAAGCTGGTCGGCCACAAGGCCGCTGGTCAAAGCTCTCAGGTTCCGTGACAGAGGGGGTGGCAGCAATCCGGCCGATCAGGCAGGATGACGCTGTCGCCATATCCTCATGCACGGAGGCCGCATCCATGTCCGGCACTGACGACGTCACCCATATCGAAGAAGAGCTGCCGTTGCAGACATTGCCGCTCGATGCCTGGCATCGCGACAGGCGCGCGCGCATGGTCGGCTTTGCCGGCTACCACATGCCGATCCAATATGAAGGCATCATGGCTGAACATGGCTGGACCCGCGAACGTGCCGGTCTTTTCGATGTCAGCCATATGGGACAGCTGACCTTCACGGGCGACGGCGTCGACGCCGCGCTGGAGCATCTGCTCCCCAGCGACATCAGGGGATTGAAGCCCTTTCGCCAGCGTTATTCGATGCTGCTGGACGACGAAGGCGGCATATTGGACGACCTGATGGTGTCGCGCCTGGGTGACGGCGCGTTCGACGCGGCGGACATCTACATGGTCGTCAATGGCGCGACCAAATATGACGATATTGGCTGGATGATCGAGCATCTGCCCGATGAAGTCACGATGAACCATATGGACGAGCAGGCCCTGCTGGCGCTTCAGGGGCCTGAAGCCGGCGCAGCGCTGGCCAGCCTGATCCCGGAAACGGCCGACCTGCTGTTCATGCAATCGGGCCTGTTCACCTGGCGCGGCGTGTCGCTGTGGATCAGCCGGTCTGGCTATACTGGTGAGGACGGTTTTGAAATCAGCGTGCCGGGCGAGGATGCCAGGCTGTTGGCCGATGCGCTGTGCGATCTGCCGCAGGTCAAACCAATCGGCCTTGGCGCGCGTGATTCGCTGCGGCTGGAGGCGGGGCTGCCGCTTTACGGCCATGACCTGACCCCCACCGTCAGCACCATCGCAGCGGACCTGGGCTTTGCCATCCAGAAGCGCCGGCGTGAGGAAGGCGGCTTTATCGGCCATGCACGCGTGATGAAGGAACTGGCCGATGGGCCGGGCGCGCGCCGGGTCGGGTTGCGGGTCGAGGGGCGTCTGCCCGCGCGTGAAGGCGCCAAAATCTTCGCCGGATCGGTCGAGGTCGGTGAAGTCACATCGGGCGGCTTTGCCCCGACGCTTGGCGCGCCGATCGCCATGGGCTGGGTTAGCACGCCTTATTCGGCGATCGACACGGCTTTGGAAATAGATGTGCGCGGTAAGCGTATTGCCGCTGTGGTCGCGCCGATGCCGTTCGTTCCGCATCGGTATCGCCGCAAGCCCTGATTTCATCACCTTTGCGAAGGGGAACATGCATATGAGCCGTTATTTCACCGACGAACATGAATGGATCGATGTCGAAGGCGACATCGCCACGGTCGGCATCACCGACTATGCGCAAGAACAGCTGGGCGACATCGTTTTCGTCGAACTGCCAGCCGAAGGCACGACCTTCGAAAAGGGCGATGATGCCGCCGTCGTCGAATCGGTCAAGGCCGCGTCCGACGTCTATGCGCCGATCTCCGGCGAAGTTGTCGAAACCAACAGCGCGCTGGAAGACGAGCCTGCGCTGGTCAACAGCGACGCTGAGGAAGATGGCTGGTTCTTCAAGCTGCGGATTGCGGACGCCAGCGAACTGGAAGGGTTGATGAACGAGGCCGCCTACAAGACGTTCGTGGCCAGCCTTTGATGCCTGGATAAGCCCTTCCCTGTCAGGGAGGGGGAAGGGGTGGGTGGCAAGCGAAGCGAGCCTTGCGACCTGACCTTACAGGCATTGCCGGCGATTGCCGTGCAATCGCACCCACCCCCGGCCCCTCCCTTGAAAGGGAGGGGAGTGGAGAATGAAATTGCGCTACCTACCCCTTACCGACAGCGACCGGCAGGCGATGCTCGCCACCATCGGCGCGTCCTCCATCGATGATCTGTTTGTCGATGTGCCCGCCGAAGCCCGGTTGGCCGGAACGATCCCCGATCTGCCCGATCATGCCAGCGAAATGGCGGTGGAGCGCCACATGGCTGCGCTCGCCCGGAAAAATCTGTCGGCGGGGGAAGCGCCCTTCTTTCTGGGGGCAGGGGCCTATAAGCATCATGTGCCCGCCAGCGTCGATCATCTGATCCAGCGCGGCGAGTTTCTGACCGCCTACACCCCCTATCAGCCGGAAATCGCGCAGGGCACGCTCCAGGTGCTGTTCGAATTCCAGACGCAGGTCGCGCGGTTGCTGGGCTGCGACGTCGCCAATGCGTCCATGTATGATGGATCGACTGCCTGCTGGGAAGCGATCGTCATGGCGCGGCGCATCACCAAGCGGGGCAAGGCGCTGCTTTCGTCGGGGCTCCACCCCCATTATGTCTCGGTCGCGCAGACGATGGCCAAGTTCACGGGCGACGATCTGGCCTATGAAACGCCTGAACTCGACAGCAAAACCGACAGCCAGAAGCTGATCGCGGCGATCGACAAGGACACAAGCTGCGTTGTTGTCCAATATCCCGATATTCTCGGTCGAATTGAAGACCTTACTGCGTTGGCGGACGCCGCGCATGCAGCGGGCGCGCTGCTGGTCGCAGTAGTGACGGAACCCGTTGCGCTCGGCGCGATCAAGGCGCCCGGCGCCATGGGGGCGGACATCGTCGTGGGCGAAGGCCAGTCGATCGGCGTCGGCCTGCAATTTGGCGGCCCCTATCTCGGTCTGTTCGCGTGCAAGCAGAAATATGTGCGCCAGATGCCGGGACGCCTGTGCGGCGAAACGGTGGACGCTGCGGGGAAGCGCGGCTTCGTGCTGACGCTTTCCACCCGCGAACAGCATATCCGTCGCGAAAAGGCGACGTCAAACATCTGCACCAACTCGGGCCTGTGTGCGCTGGCGTTCAGCATCCATATGACATTGCTGGGCGAAAAGGGGCTGCGCGACTTGGCCACGCTCAACCACGCGCTTGCGGTTCAGGCGGCCAATCGTTTGGCGAAGGTGCCGGGCGTGACCCTGGTCAACGATGCATTCTTCAACGAATTTACGCTGATCCTGCCGAAGGACGCGCGCGACGTGACCCGTTCGCTGGCCGACAAGGGCGTGCTGGGCGGCGTCTCGCTCGGCCGCCTCTTCCCCCACGCGCCGCAGCTTGGGCAGGGGCTGGTTGTCGCCGTCACTGAAACCGTCACTGCCGAGGACATCGAAGCCTTTGCCGCTACGCTCACCGAGGAACTGGCATGACCATGCTCAAGGAAGGCCGCCCAACCGCCCCCACGCCCGTCGAGGAAGCCCATATGGCCCCCGCCACCGCCACCGGAAACCGCGCCCTGATGCTGGAGGAAAAGCTGATCTTCGAGATCGGCTCGACCGACACGACAGGTGTCGACTTCGCTGTCTCACCAGCGGTCGAAAGCCGTCTTGGCGCCCTCGCCCGCACCGACGCGATTGGACTGCCGGGCCTCTCCGAACAGGAAACGGTGCGCCATTATACGCGCCTTAGCCGACAGAATTACGCCATCGACCTTGGCCTGTTCCCACTTGGCTCCTGCACGATGAAGCACAACCCGCGCCTCAATGAAAAGGTCGCGCGGATGCCCGGTTTCGCCGATATCCACCCGCTCCAGCCGCAATCGACCGTTCAGGGCGCGCTTGGCGTCATCAATGAACTCGCTGTCTGGCTCATCAAGCTGACCGGGATGCACGGCGTCGCCATGACGCCCAAGGCGGGCGCGCATGGCGAACTGTGCGGTCTGCTCTGCATCCGCGCGGCGCTCGAAGCGCGCGGCGATGCACGGCAGGTGGTGTTGGTCCCCGAAAGCGCCCATGGCACCAACCCGGCCACCGCCGCCTTCTGCGGCTACAAGGTGGAAGACATTCCCGCGACTCCAGATGGCCGCGTCGACCTTGAGGCACTGAAAGCACGGCTCGGTCCCGACGTCGCGGCGGTGATGATCACCAACCCCAACACCTGCGGCCTGTTCGAGCGCGATATGAAGGTGATTTCCGACGCGGTCCATGCCGCCGGTGCCTTCGTCTATTGCGACGGCGCAAACTTCAACGCCATCGTCGGCCGCGTCCGCCCCGGCGACCTTGGCGTCGACGCCATGCACATCAACCTGCACAAGACATTTTCCACGCCCCATGGCGGTGGCGGGCCCGGCTCGGGTCCGGTGGTCCTGTCCGAAGCGCTCGCGCCCTTCGGCCCGCTCCCCTACACCGCTCGGATGGAGGACGGATCGATCCACCTGATCGAGGAGGAGAATGTCGGCGCGGAAATGCCACAGAGCTTTGGCCGCATGTCCGCCTTCCATGGCCAGATGGGCATGTTCACCCGCGCGCTCGCCTATATCCTGTCCCACGGCGCGGACGGGCTGCGGCAGGTGGCGGAGGATGCCGTGCTCAACGCCAATTATGTGCTTCGCAGCCTCGACGATGTGCTCGACGCGCCTTTCGGGGCAAGCGGCCCGTGCATGCATGAGGCTCTGTTCAGTGACAAGGGGTTGGCCGAAGGCTTCACCACGCTCGACATCGCCAAGGGGCTGATCGACGAAGGCTTCCACCCGATGACCATGTATTTCCCGCTGGTCGTTCATGGCGCGATGCTGGTCGAACCGACCGAGACTGAGAGCAAGGCGGCCCTCGACCAGTTCATCCTGGCGCTGCGCAGCCTGGCCGAGCGGGCGAAGGCGGGGGACGAGGCGCTGAAGGGTGCACCCTATCATGCGCCGCGCCGGCGCCTGGACGAGACGCTGGCTGCCCGCAAGCCGGTGTTGAGCTGGATTGATCCGGACCTGGCGGAAGCAGCCGAATGACGAACGCGCCGGAACCGTGGGAACCTGGTTCCGGAGCCCGCGATGCGGATAAGCGTCATGCTCCCGCCACTTTACGCAACCGTGACGCCATCGTCGCGGTGCTGCGCGATGCGCTGCCGGCTTGCGGGCTCGTGCTGGAAGTGGCGAGCGGCAGCGGCGAGCATGCCGTCCACTTCGCCGGGGCTTTCTCCACTCTCGGCTGGCAACCCAGCGATCCCGATCCAGCCGCGCTCGCCTCGATCGCTGCGTGGCGGGCCGAGGCAGGCCTCCCAAACCTTCGGCCGCCCGTTCGCCTGGATGCCGTCGGCGACTGGCCTGCCATGGAGGCCGCAGCGATCCTGTGCATCAACATGGTGCATATATCGCCATGGGAAGCCACGCTTGGCCTGATGAAAGGGGCAGGGGTCACGCTGTCATCCGGCGGCCTGCTCTATCTTTATGGCCCCTATACAAAGGACGGCGTCGAAACCGCGCCGAGCAACCTTGCCTTTGATGCGTCGCTCAAAGGCCGTGATCCGCGTTGGGGTCTGCGCGCGGTGGATGAAGTGATCGTGGCGGCAAAGGCGCAGGGTCTGGCTTTCGAAAAGCTGATCGAAATGCCGGCCAACAACATATCGCTCCTGTTCCGGCACGCCTGATTGCCGGGCCTGCCGCATCCTCCGATGCGCAGGGAGCGGCGGCGCGGGGCGGTTCGCCCGCGGTGCAGGATAGCAGGGGGCATTCGCCACCTCCTGCCAGATGGCACCCACGGGTGGCTCGAAGCCACTTTCCATCCCGCCGGATAATCGTCTAGGCCGTGCGCGATGCCCAGCCAACTTCTTTCCCTCGTCACGGCCGAACTCGCCGCCCCGGCTGATCCGCGCGCTGCCGCCATGGCGGGCGCGCTGGCGGCCCAATACCCCGACACCGCCCGCGCCGTCCTTTTTTACGGTTCCTGCCTGCGAGAGGCCAATCTCGATAGGCTGATGCTCGATTTCTATCTCATCGTGTCCGACTATCGGGCGACCTATGGGAAAAGCTGGCTCGGCCGCGCAAATGCGCTCGTTCCGCCTAACGTCTTTCCATTCGAACATAATGGCCTGATCGCCAAATATGCCGTGCTGTCGGAAGCCGATTTTGCCCGTCTGAACAGCCCGGCTGCGGACAATGTATCGGTGTGGGCGCGCTTTGCCCAGCCTGCGCGGCTGCTCTGGGCTTCGGACGATCTGGCGCGACAGCGCGCCATCGCGGCGGTGGCGCAGGCTGCACCGACATTGTTTGCGCTCACCATACCTATGCTGCCATCAGACACGGATATTGGCGTGCTGGACATTTGGAAGACCGGTTTCACCCTGACTTACAATGCCGAGCTACGCGCTGAGAAAAAGGGTCGGTCGTTGTCGATCGTCGATGTCGATCCCGATCGATATGAACGGTTCGGCCGCGCTGCCCTTACGCAGATTGCCGAGCAGCGCGGGACAGGGAAGGCGGGCGAGGTGCCCAACGCCTTGTTACCGGAGCAGGCCGCCGCGCATTGGCGCATGCTCCAGCGCCGGGGCAAGCGCCTGTCCGTCATCCGGCTTGCCAAGGCGAGCTTCACCTATGCCGGGGGCATCGACTATCTGGCTTGGAAGATCAATCGCCACGCCGGCACGCAGATCATGATCAGGCCCTGGCAGCGGCGCTGGCCGCTGCTGGGCGCGATCACTCTGCTGCCGCGGCTGTTGCGGGGCGGCGCGATCCGTTGAGCGTCGTGCCGACGGCCTGGGCGAGGGCCGCGAGCGTATAGGGCTTGCGCAGCACGGGATGGCCGCCAAAATCCGCCTGATCATTGCCGTCGCCAGTAAAGCCGGTGACGAACAGAATGGGCAAATGGTGGAAGGCGGCCGGCAGCGCGCGCACCATTTCCGGCCCGGTCATGTCGGGCATCAGAACATCGCTCAGGATCAGACCGACATCGCCGTTGTTGCCGAGCAACCGTGCGGCCTTTGCCGGGTGATCGCACGCGATCGGCAAATGCCCCAATTCGCTAAGCGCCGCCATCGTTTGCCGCAGGACGCGCGGATCATCCTCCACCACCAATATGCGGGTGGGCGGGTGCTCGACCGGTGCGCGGGACAGCGACAGGCTGTCTTCGGCCAGCGGTTCCGCTTCCGTGATGCAGCGCGGCAGATAAAGGGTCACGGTGCTGCCGCCTCCGGGTTCGGAGTCGATGCGAATATCGCCTTCGCTCTGGCGGACCAGGCCGAATATCTGGCTGAGGCCTAGGCCCGTGCCCTTGCCCACGGGCTTCGTCGTGAAAAAGGGTTCGAACACGCGCGCCAATATTTCGGGCGTCATGCCGCAGCCATCGTCCGTCACGCTCATGCGGACATAATCGCCCGCTGCGCATTCGGCGACCTCGCCCTGCGCCAGGGTGGCGCGCCCGGTGGCAAGGATCAGCCGTCCGCGCCCCTCCATGGCGTCGCGGGCATTGACGCACAGGTTCAGGATCGCATTTTCCATCTGATGCTGGTCGACGAAAATCTGCCAGCCCTGCGCTTCATGCTGAAAGGTGACGGTGATCTGATCGCCGATCGTGCGATCGATGAGATCCGCCATTCCGGCGATCAGGACGTCTGGATCGACGGCGCTGGGCAGCAGCGGCTCTGACCGGGCGAAGGCCAGCAGGCGGCGGGTCAGCGCGGCGGCACGGTTGGCGCCCTCCGTCGCATTGTCGATATGGCGCAGCGCCTCCTCTGGCTTCAGTCGCATCTTGCGCCGCGCCAGTTCCAGACCGCCCACGACGACCGCCAGCATATTGTTGAAATCATGGGCGATGCCGCCTGTCAGCTGACCAATGGCGTCCATCTTCTGCATCTGGCGCAGGCTGTCCTCGGCGGCCGCACGTTCGGTTGCCTCCAGCTTCAATTGGTCATAGGCGGCGGACAGTTCGGCGGTGCGGGCGCGCACGGCCGCATCGAGCGAATCGGCCCGTTCGGATTCCAGTTCGGCCTGACGCCTGGCATTGCGTCGATCCGCAATGGCGACATGGGCGAACCAGGCGGCGAACAACACGCAGACCAGCAGGACGAGGCCAAACAGGCGCCAGGTCTTTCCGATCCATTCCGTGCGATCGCCGGCCAGCGACACTGCGAGGCTGCGTTCGCGCAATCGCGCATTTTCCGCAGCGATCACCCGGGCGAGCAGATCGGATATCTGCTGTAAATCCTCGCTCTTGCCGGCCTCATGGAATTTGGCGAGCGCCGTCATCTTCTGGTCATAGGTGGTGCGCAGCCCGATCTCGCTCAGTCGCTTGCCCCGTTCGGCAAAGGCGCGCTGCAACGCCTCGACATTGCCGCGCTGCCAATCCGCGCCGCGCGTGGCGTAGAAGAGCGCGCGGAGCTGGCTATTGGCGCTGCGCCATTGATCCTGAAACAGACGCCCCGTATCAGGCTCAAGGCTGATGACATAACGGGCGAGCGTCACTTCCGCCCGGGCGATCCGTGCTTCGAACCCGCGTGCAAGGGCGATGATTTCGAAGCTGCGTTGCTGTTCCGCCAACGCTTGCGCGTGATCGCGCGATGCTGTTCGGGCAGTGTAGAGCAACGTGCCCAAAGAGCCGACGAGCAGCGCGATAAGCAGCCACGGGACGACCCGACGCAGCGCGGCAAGCCATATCATGCCGCGCTGATCCGATCGCTGGTTCTGAATGTCACCATCCGCCATGGCGGTCGACCTTAGCCCAACAGAGTCGAAGGCGAAATATCCTGCGCTACATCTTCCAACCGTAGCGTTTTGCGCACGGCAAGAACATATGGCGCCGGGGGGAAGGCCTTATCAGCCGATGGCGCCAGTTGCCTTGCCCGCCGCCTCGAACATGGTGATGATCTGTTCGACCTGATCGTCGCTATGGTCCGCGCAGAGTGAACAGCGCAGCAGGAAGGTTCCTGCCGGTGTTGCCGGCGGGCGGGCCATGTTGACGTAGAGGCCCAGTTCCAAAAGCGCCTGCCACATGGCGACGGCCTGGGTCTGATCGGTCAGAATGACCGCGATGATCGCCGACTGCGGCGTCTTCGTGCCCAGCGTGAAGCCAAGATCGGTCAGCCCTTGATGCAGCCGCTTGCTGTTTTTCCACAGATGGGCGCGCTTCTCGCCCGCATGCATCAGCTTGCGGATGCTGGTGGCGGCGGTGGCGACGACGCTGGGGGGCAGCGAGGCGGTGAAGACATAGGGGCGGCACACAAGGCGCAGCACCTCGAACTTGGGATGGTTGGATACGCAGAAGCCCCCGACCGTACCGACAGACTTGGAAAAGGTGCCGACGACGAAATCGACGTCCTTCTCGACGCCCTGCTCCTCGTACACGCCACGGCCATTGGGGCCGAAAAAGCCCATGCCATGCGCTTCGTCGACCAGGATCATGCAATTGGGATGCTTGCGGATCGCGGCGACCATGTCGGGCAGGGGGGCGATGTCGCCCAGCATCGAATAGACGCCTTCCAGCACGACGAGCTTCAGCGCGTCGGCGGGCAGGCGGCCCAGGCGCTTGTCCAGATCGTCCACACTGTTGTGGCGGAACCGGACAATGTCCGCGTCACCCAGGAAACAGCCATCATAGATGGACGCGTGGCTGTCGGCATCCAACACGACATAGTCGCCCTTGCCCGCGAGCGTCGAAATAATGCCGAGATTGGCCTGGTAGCCGGTCGAAAAGACCATGGCGCCGCTGGTGCCGTAGAAATCCTTGAGTGCGTCTTCGACTTCCTTATGGCCCTGATAGGTGCCGTTGAGCACGCGACTGCCGGTCGTGCCAGCGCCGAAATCGTCCAGCGCCTTCTTGCCCGCTGCCACCACATCGGGATCGAACGTCATACCCATATAATTATAGGTGCCCAGCAGGATCGTGTCCTTGCCCTTGATCACGGCCTGGGTCGGCGACTTCACTTCGTCCATCACGATCGCGAACGGATCGCGCACGCCGGTCGCCAGCAGCGCCTCACGCTCGGCGATCAGGGGATCGAATTTTGAAAACAGGTCGCGTGCGGCGAGTGTTTCCACAGGGGTGCGCGCGTCGTTCGCGGTAGCGGCTGCGTCGGTCATGTCAAATCTTCCGTTCGGTTCGAGCAGCATCGAGCAAAGTCGAGATGCGTCGGTCGAGAACTGGTTCGCCGCCCTCTCGACTTCGGTTCTCGACGAGCTCGAACCTACGCTCGAAACGAACGGACTTGCTTTTGTCGTCAGGCGGCCTTGAGTTTCTGCACCGCGTCGACCAGCTGGCCCACGGTTTCGATCTCGGCCTGCATGTTCATGGTGATGATGATGTCGAATTCATCTTCGATCGCCGCGACGAAATCCATCACCGTCAGGCTGTCCCACTCCAGATCACCGGCGAAGCTGGTGGTCTCGGTCAGCGCGATACCCTTTTTGTTGAAGGGTTCGATCTGCGCGGCGACGCTGTCGAAGATTGCGGTGCGATCCGTCATTATCGTGAAAATCTTTCCGTCAAAACGCGGCTTGTGCCGCCTATGTCCGCCCCTTGGCAAGCGAATAAGGCGTCAATCGGGCAGCATCACGCCCGATTGTGCAAGCGACATGCGATCGCTTAGCGGAAATTGTCGGCGTAGGCCTGAATTTTCAGCGTCTTGGGCGGTGTGGGGATGAGCGTGTAGGCGATGCCATATTTGTCGGCATAGGCGATCGCGGCGTCCTGCGTGGCGAAGGTCAGCTTGACCTGGCTCTGCGTGTCGCCTGACCCTGCCCAGCCGGTCAGCGGATCGGGCATCTTGGCCTCTGCCTGCGCGAATTCCAGCACCCATTTATGGGTCAGCGCCTTGCCTGACTGCATGGCGTTTTTCTGGATTTGATAGATGCGCGCGCTCATCGCGTAGAAACTCCGTTCAAGACCTTGCTGCGTTGCACCAGCCGCGCGGTTCAAGTCAAGACTTGGCGCGGGCATCGGCCCTTTTGGTGCGCAAAGTCGCACTGGCGGCGGCCGGATCTTCGGGCCAGGGGTGGCGGGGGTAACGGCCGCGCATCTCTTTGGCCACGTCGCGCCAGTTGCCCGCCCAGAAACCGGGAAGGTCGCGGGTCGTCTGTATGGGCCGGCCCGCTGGCGACGTAAGCGAAAGCACGAGCGGAATATGCTGGTTGCCGATCGTGGGATGGGCAGCGAGACCAAAGAGCGCCTGCACCCGCAATTCGACGCGCGGGCCGCCCTCCGCCGCATAGTCGATGGCATGGGTCGAACCAGCAGGAGAGCGAAAGTCGGTCGGGGCGAGCCTGTCCAGCTGCTGCTTGCCATCCCAGCCGATCAGCCCTTCCAGCACGCCGGACAATAAAGACCGGTCTATGTCCGACAAGCGGCGCTTGCCCTGGAGGAGTGGCGGCAGCCAGTCATCCAGCGTCGCCATCAGCGCCTCGTCCGACAGGGCTTCGATGCCGGCAAAGGCGGCGCGCGTCCGCAACGACATTGCGGCGTCCGACCAGGGGAGCAGCGACAGACCGCCTTGCCTGACGCCATCGCGCAGCGCGCCAGCGACAGCGTCGGGATCGGGCCGATCATCGGACCCGGATGACAGGCGCACTGCGCCCAGACGCCGTTCACGCAGCGCCTCGATACCGCCATTGGCGCTGCGAAAGCGCACGGTGCGATGTTCCTGCACGCGATGACCGAACAGGGAGAGAATATCGGCTTCCGCGATCGGCGCGGCCGACAGGATGCGCGCGCCTGCGGCGCTGCCCTGCACTTCGCCCACCGCCAGCCATTCCTCGCGCGCAAGCGGGGAGAGCGGGTCAAGCCGAAAGCCGCGTCCGCCCACGCTGACCCAGTCTGCGCCATCGGCGGAGCGGCGTTTCGCCACGCGGTCGGGGAAGGCGAGGGCCAGGCACAGACCGACCTGATGTTCGGACGCGGCGACTAGGGTGGAGCGCTGACTCTCCGCTGGGCGCGTGCTGGAACCTCCTCCGCCATGGATGGCGGGGACGAGCCTGGCCCAGCGGCGTGCCATGGCGCGGGCGGCATCTGCTCGCTTGCCGCTTTCCCGGCGCCAGCGTTGTCGTCGCAGCGTCAGGTCGGTGTCCTGCCCGCCGATTCCGCGCTCGCCCAAAAGCACGGCCACGTCGGCGGCGATATCGACCAGCTCCATGTCGCCCCCGCGCACGAGCATATGGGCGATCCGCGGTGACAGCGGCAGTTTCGCCAGTGCCTTGCCATGCGCGGTGATGCGGCCATCGTCGTCCAGCGCTTCGAGCGCG
>MDSZ01130254.1_pt1 | contig 13300 bp, 3 predicted proteins | sample 811201 | NCBI WGS metagenome assembly MDSZ01 (sample SAMN05326647, study PRJNA326480) | marine metagenome | isolation source: seawater | place: Indian Ocean: North | collected 2010
ATATTAGTGTGTGTACAATTTTGTAAAGTGTATATGTATAAATAGTTTAAAGGGAAAGATCTTATTTGCCAAAGTTACTGTACTTCTACGTGTATTATTATTAAATTACTACAAAATCCTACGCCACGCTGATCGCATTTTCATCGTTCCCCTCGACTTCGTCGTCAACTTCCTCATCATCGCTACTCTCTTCGGCAGTCAAATGGATGCCCACGCTTTTCGTTTGCAGTCCATCATGCCCTGCCTCATTTTGGCGACGATTCGCAGTGTTCATGACGTGCGAAACCAAACGCTCCTTTAGAGTCTGGTCTTCTACTGTGTTGGTTTTGCTTTTGGGTGTTGTTAATGCAATAATGTGTAGCATGGGAAGAATTTCCTCCCACATGTCTCCATTCAGTTTATTCGTTAAGCTATCACTCACGTCGTTAAGCAATTGTGTCCCTGCCATATCCAAAAATGAATGAACTAAGCTACTTTCAGCCCCAAACACGAAACGCAATGAAGTGACGCAGCATGGCAAATACAAGGCCATATCCCCGCTTATCATGTGGATTTGCATTCGTAAGAACGTCTTGAAGAGTTTTTGCGAGTCTTTTAACATATCTTTCACGAGCGACTTAGTTATCGATTTGATGAAAGCTGTTGCGGATTCATTTTTAATCCCCCCTAATGACGATGCCTGTGTGGAGGATAATGTATCAATTTTACAGAGTACTTTCTTTAATACAGCGCAAACGCTTGCGTTTGGAAATTTACTCTTTGCATATCCTTCCAGGGCTAAAAATGCTTTGCGTATGACACGAAAGTCCTCTTCGTCGCTTGAGCAGCTGTAAACGGACGCCAATTTTGGCATCATCAAAGTCAACAACACAACAAATACTTCACTGTGTGAACGCGTGTCGACAAAGTACTTCATGTCGTCCGGGGCATTCATCAACATGGATAACAATTTAAATGCGCATAAGTCGGTTTCAACTCTGCCAATGCCGATCGCAATTGTTGGAAGAACACCTTTGAAAACGTAAGCATTCGCTGCTACCGGCTTATCATTCCTTTCCATAGACTCGCGGTCGCGAACTTGATTCTTGAATGTGTCTGGTAAGCATGCTTCAACTACATCTCTCATAACACTATTTTCTACAGGGTTCAATTTTTCAAATACATGTACCATTAGCTTCAAGGCAATTTCAAATAATCTGCCCGTTCCAGGCTTCATCAAAGCGACACTTGCCCAGACGATTTGGGGGAACAAGAGCATCTTTTCGCTAGGCATTGTCTCAAGGGTCATGCTAATGGCGTTGACGATAGATTCTATGAGAAGGGAGTGAGGCGTATCGCTAAATTCAACTGCATCCTTGTGCATTGACTTACTTACAGCAACTCCCAAGGCTTGGTTCAGACTAAGAGCTAATTTATACAACGTATTCGTCTGATACGAAACACGTGGTGCTAAAACCTCATAAAATAGAAAGCTAAAGCGAATATCCTCCATGTCTTTCAAAGTTGCAGTTCCATCTTGAGGCAATGCTAAACATTCCAAGTGAGCAGCTCCTACTAGCTCGCTTGCCAAGAGCCCCAGTACCGCTTTTTCATCATCTCGGCCACCCACTAGGGATGCTACTATTCCATCCAAAGCCAGTTTGCTATTTTGTGCAGTATCTCCATGCTGAATAGTTTCAAACATTTCATTTAGAATTTTTACACAATCGACTCTGTCCATTGACCTGCAGCAGTTCACCAGTAGTGTTTTGGCGTGCAACTGAATTAGCCTCGAACTTGAAAAAATGCCCCTCGCCCCAATGTGCATAATCCTACCAAGAAATGGATGTAAGGTTGTAGGCTGCAAGGGAAGTAGCGACGCCGTCAAAATAATAGAAGCATCGCATTTTAACGAATCACGCGATACAATAGGACGTTCGCTTCCTGTCGCTATCGAGTTGTTGGTTGATGCAGTAACGCTATCAACTGCAGGTACGTTCTGGGAAGCATCAGGGTCCCATGGTTTGATGGCAGCTTGGAGCGCGGCCGATACATCCAATATCCCAAAATCATTATCTCTGGCGCACGTAGAAATGGCTAATTTACACGTCAAAAGCATTTGCAAACTTTTACCGTGTACGCTAGAGTAAATGAATTCCTTCTTTAGCAACCCCGCAACAATGACTAAGACGGAATCAATTACGTCAGGTATTACTCTTCGGCTCGAACAACACACTAAATAAGACTGCCAAAGTTCGGAGCATCGTTGCTCATCCAACGCAAACATCAAGTTGGATAGGGTAATCATCTCGTCAAAAAGTGCTCTATCAAACCGTTGGTGCTGCGACTGGTTCTCTGCAGAATCATTATTGACCGAGGATGGCGATGATACCCAAGGTTTAAGTATATCTAAAATTTGTGCATGCTCGAGTTTACATACATCATCTTCGTTTCTTCGTTTTGTCATATGGATAGATGCCTCTTTTAACATCGCCTCCCGGGGTAGCAGATTGCCTAGTACCGAGTGCACCAGCAACGATGCTGCCCTCTGAGATGCGTCTATTCTAGTGGGGGGCGTAAACTCAGGACAACACATTGTGCGCAATCGCTCCCTTGATTTGTCAATATCTTCACTGAACTTGGAGTCCGACACCTGTAAAAGGTGAAAAAGGATATCTAGGAGCCCAAAAGATGCTTGGCGTATTTTAACATCTCTATGTCCACATTTTAAAAGCAGAACAAACAAGAGTGATGAAAGAAGCTCTTCATTTTCTTTATCGGATACTAGGGCATGCGGTAGAACAGTCTCAAAAGCTTGACGAAGTGCATTTAAGTAGCCGTATGTCAAGTGTGAAAATTTTGTGTTGCTTTTACCATGAATGCGCTCTATTAAAACGCTCACAACGGTAGCAAGCGAGTTGCTTTTGAGGATAGACTCCACCGCACCAGTTGCAATACGTTGAGCCAAAGGATTATACACAGTTGATACAATGCCAGTTTTCAAATCAATATTGGTAGCTATCGTCAAGTTTCTTTCTCGTTCTACGTTGTTTTCGTCGCCGTCCTCCGGAATGGGCATTGATAATAGAAGTGCGTCAACCCATGCCCACACAAAACCATCTGTCCCACCTTTCAAAGCGGCTTGGTCAAATGGGGGACCTTGTACCAAAACAGACATTGCGTCACATGATGCAAAATGTAAATCAGTCCGCTCTCTATCATATTTTGACACTGATTTTCCGTTCTCGTTCCTCACTGGCTTACCCGTGCACCATTCAAGACAAGTTTCAAATAATGATGCACGAATTGGTGCCGTCAAAACACTGTGGTTCTGCCTTTCCAAAATCCTATCTGACTCATTCACAATAGCACAGAAATCATGCACAAGATTACAGTACATATTGCGGATGTTTAGTATCGCAGGGATGCGGGGTGTACGGTGTTTTTCAAATGATGCATCATAGTTACTGCCGTCGTCTGCATACTTTCGTGGTTTGCCCTCTAATAGAGCTCTTGCTTTTCTGATGAATGATAGTATTCGACTCTGTATGACATCAGCACACCAGACTTTAACAGTTGCGCGCTTTGCCAACTTTGCAAAAATGGAAGTCAAAGCTACTTGCATAATTTTACGGCGCATAGACATCGTAATCACTGCTGAAGCACGTCCAAGCAATTTACTGGTCCAGCTGCTACCGTCTGATTTCGTCGGATCCGCAGGATCGTCATCATAGCGTTCCCCTGTGCCCCCACCTTCTGGAAGAACGTCGACTTCATGGTCCCAGAGACGGTTCAACAAAGGTTCAAAATTTGTCTGCGTACATGGTATACTTCCAAGCACAGAAACTATAGTCGACATGAGAACGGAATAATCGTAACCCCAATTCTTGCTATCGACATACTTGCAACGGATAGCAAAACTTCCAGTTTTCATTACATGCTCAGCATCAAATGAACAGATACTGGAAAGCATTTGTATGAACTCTCCTTGAAGAACCTGCGCTTCTTCAAACTCCATTGTAGATATGGCACTAAACATGAAGTGCGAAATATTTCTCCACCAAAAAAGCCTGTATAATCGTTCTTGAATCAGTTTTAGTGATATTTTACTATGTGTATCAACATGTATACTTTTCCCAAGAAGGATCGCGTCATCTTGTATAACCTCGCGCTGTTTACTCGCCAGTGCAAAAGCTTCATGTAATATTTGCTGGGTATCGTTTCCATCAATTTCTGAGTTAGTCATTTCATCTTTGGCCATTTGCACCAAAAATCTTGTCAACGATTCGATTATGCCTGTCCATTGCGCTTGAAAGTCCCAGCCACCTAGCACGGGGGCAGCAGCGTTGTTTGAGGGATTTTCTGCTTGACTCCAAATGAACATTTGTTGGCTCTTCATATGATTCACAACTCCATTTACTCTTTCGGATACTGACATATGTTCTGGGGATGCAAGAGCATGATGTACGGCATCGCATGAAGTACGAGTGGTCCCACCTCCACGAATAACCTTTGTATCCTCCAAAATAGCAGCTGCTTTAGCATAGCATCTTACATCCGGGCAACAAAAATAGTTCAAGCAAATCGCTTCAACTGTCAATAATGCAGCCTTGAATTGCTTCATTTCATTCAGATAGTTTAAAAGATTATTTGTTTCTCCCACTGCAAACTTTGTGCGCAACGCATTGGAAAACGCATGCAGCATATCCAAACATCCATTTCTTTGTGAAGGTATATCGGCGACGACTTGGTTGACATACGAATCCGACCCTTGAGCGTCCTTTATGACATATGTTTTTTCGTTGCTTCGCAGAAACTGGATGATACAATGTAACCCAGAACATATTTGAGACGCGCTGGGCACCCTCACGCTGCCATCATTATTTACATTCCAATGTTCGGGATCATAAATTTGCAGTAAAGTATTTCTTGCCTGGGTTCTTACCATCTCATACGGGTGAAGCTGCTCTGCCATAATTAATATCAATGATAGTGCCTTGAATGACAAATTCGCATCGCTAATTTCTTTGTCCACCTGGTGCTCCTCGCATTTAACGATCGGAAGTGCATAAGGTAAGCATTGCAAAGTTAATTGAAAAATGTTAACGTCGCGATCGGACCATCGGATAGTCGTATCGCGGCATTCGCTCGTATCACGTTCGTCTCTACAATCGGCATGAAAAGAATTGGTAATGAACGGAAACGATGATTCGCATACGAATGCAAAGCATTCTGCTAATGTATCCACGTACAAATCAACCATAGTACTAAAGTTATTATCAGTACCAGTTTCGATATTGCCTTTCGAAGCTTTGGACAATGCAACAAGCGCAACCTCGACTTTCCAGCTGAAGTTCGGTGAAATAAAATCCTGATAATTTTTTACTTTGAATTTAGAATGCTGGAACTGCTTCATTTGCTTCGCTAAAGCTTCCTTGGAATCTTCTACACCCTGCTTAATCAACGCTACAACCATATTCAGCATAGCGAAGTCAAAGTTATGCTTTGATACCACCTGAATTATATCGGCAAAAATTTTCACACTTTCATCGTTTAACTTTGGCGGGCTATTGTCGCATATCAGAAGGCGAGCAGTATCTTGCAACACATCAAACACCGCGTCTGCCTTTACCCCCGATGTGTGGTAAATCAAAAATGCTTCGACCGTATCTTGGATGCACTTTAGGGCCATGCTAGTTAATAGCGGATCTTGAGCTGTCTGTACCAAATGTTCAATGTGCTGAGATACACCAAGACGAAAGACCTCTGGCGGCGCACAACATAGAGCCGCAGTCAGTACTGGCCACAAATAAGGCCTGCTTGACTTGTATTTGCGTTTTCCCGTGGCTCGTGCCACGGAACTTCCTGCGCCACAAGATGCCTCTAGTATTCCGGTCCATAACCCAAGCCTGCGCCCCTCGTGTACTTTTAAGTGTATGTGTTCAGATTTTGAGAGTCGTGCAAGAACGTCGCCCATGCACTCTAAGGCAACGTGCCGAATTTTGACATCCTTCGTAATCTTCTTAAGCGTATACGGAATTATTTCCGATAAAAAAACATGTGCTTGCTTTGCACGTTCTGTCGTCTCTACACCAATCCGAATGTGTCGTAGTCCCCGCAGGACATTCATCAGGTGGTCCTTTGCCGAAGCCTTGTCGGCTGATGATTTGGCTTTTCCAACCATGTCCTTCACACCAAAGAGCATTCTTGAGGTGACTCGATCTAACTGACCTGCAGAAATGTGGCCCAGGATCTTTGAGTGCAAATATTCGCAGCGACTGCGCTGGGCAGAAAACAGGGTCACCATGATGGCTGCAGGTAGATCGGTAAAGAAACTCCACGATTGCTCGAGCAAAAGGACAATTGAACCAGTACCATCGTTGCCATGCCCGAAAAGGACGGGCGGGGGAACAGACTCGTCAAGAGTTTCCCTTGCCATGGCAGTACGCGGTACGTCTAGAGTTGTGTGTAACGGGTTAGAGCCATTGAGCACTGCAAGGACGGCGTTCAGGAACACTTCCTCTATTCCAATTAGTAGTTTTTCGCATACTGGATTATCGGAATGGTTTTCGCTGGTCTTGACTCTTTTTGAGTTTCCAGCGTAAGAGGATTCCGGGTCCATACTTTTCTCGAGAGCCCGCACGGAAGCAAACTGTAGTTCCCTCCAGTGTTGTAAAGATTGCACAAGTTCCAAGGCAACTTTTGTTGTTTTTTCGGTGGTCACCATTATACTACTAGGATAATCTGTTTTATGAAAAGGTAGGGCTAGAGCCTCCAACGCACGTATGGATTTGTACAACTCTGCATCGTCTTGGACAGGTTTGGTTGCTTGGGAGCCAACGCCAAGCTTCTGGGCGACGCCAACGTTGGAATCGATCGAACCAACAATGTTCTCCAAGTACACTTTTGCACTATCCTGAAAACGCTGCAAGACGTTTGGTACTGTAGAGCTCGCCATCTCAAGAGTCGAAAACAGTTGTGTGTGGGGGGAGGCGGTCAAGGCTTTGTGATTACTGAAAGTCGGCTTCAAGGTCGGTGCCCTCTGCCGCGTTGCCGCACGGATAGGTCACGAGCGTTATAAAAATAAAAAATATAAAATACTACTACTACACGAAATGATAAATAATATAATAAATAAAATATGAGCTGATCAGTGTTAAGTGAGCATAAAAAATTATAATTCGATATATAATAATATAGTAAGTAGTCGTGAGTGATGTAATAATAGTAGAAAATATATATATTATTATAACACTACACAGCATTGTAAAAGAATAATGTTGTGTAAGAAAAAAAAAAGAGGAATTTGGCGATGTGATAGGAGGTTAGAATGCTGTGATATTAGTAGTGTAAAGGGTACAATATAATTATCAATGATTGGAATTGGACAAATGAAGAAGAATGGCAACAACAATCAGTTGTTTACAATTGTATTTTCAATTTCTATTGAGACATGCTCGTACACTCCTTAGTACAAAATAGTCCCAGTAAATAGGTAGAGCTGAAAGTAGGGTATCTGAAATTCAATCGTTATCCGCGATTAGCATTGAAACAGCGTTGATGCGAAATGAATTATTAACTGCCAAAGGGTCGGTGGAATCGATCCTATCAGCGCATAGGCATCTTACGTAGTGTAAATCAAAACCAAGAAGTACGTCATTCTGTATACTTGTGGGATAGAATCGTACTTGGGACGCCGATGGTCTGATTTCCGATCCAATGGTGTGTGCCTGCTAATTCAATCGATCTGGTTAAAATGGGCGAAATGAGTAGATTGAAATTGAACCAAATAAATTAATAATGCCTTCATTGGTAATGCAATGATATGCAGAGATAGTAGTAAATACGTCGTGTGATAAATCAATCAATAACAACTCATAATAATAGTGTTGTAGTAGTAATGTGATAATAATATTATATAAGTTCTCCTTCATTCATTTTTACACACAATTAAAAATTCTATTTTATACTACTTTTATTATTACTCTACAGTATTATATTTTTATTTGTTGTTATATATTATTATATATTTTATTATTTATTATACGTCGTATTATTATTACACTTATTGTTGTTGTTGTTTGTTGTTTTGTCTTTTTATTATTATTATATTTATTATTTTGTTGTTGTAGCAGCACTGCTGCGACCGGTGGATGATTCTTCACTCATGGGGTGAGTGCAGCTTGGGAAAAACACAGAGAGCTTAACTGCACCGATTCGTGCAAGGCGCTATTTACGAGCTCACGCAATAACATAGTAACAGGTATGAAGCGGCAGTGCTGGCAACCGTCCTCGCGACTCATTCGAGAGCGTTTGCTGAAGAAACAGCAACAGCAGCACGTCGAAAAGCTTCTGAAGGTGCGGTCAAGCATCGATATGCGTGCCCCAAACGCGATGGCTATTCAAGCGCGCAAGGCAAAAACGGGAGATGCAAAAAAACGAAAAATGGAAGAAGAGAAGAAAAAGAGAATTAAAAAGGAAAACGATAGGTTGATACGAAAACTACTAGACCTGGATCCACAGCAACGCATGAGACGATACCGTGTAAGTATAACTCCCCAACTCGCGTACCCACTCACTTGAGCTAACATAATTTTGTACACTGTTCTTTTCCTTTTATAATTTCCATTCAAATGCAGTCATTCAATGGCAATGAGAGCGAGCATCGACATCAACGTATGCAACTTGCATCGACGGCGCGAAGGAGGAAGCAAACCGAAAAAATAAACTCTGAAAATAGAGAGCTGTTGAAACGCATCGTCAACGTAAAAGCAACCTTTACTAGACAAGCATGGAAAAACGAGGAAAAGCGTAGAAACAAACTCAAGCAGAACTTGAGAGAAAATTCAATGAACCGACAAGGCGACTCCCCACGATATACACCCCGTATAAAAACGGTGGTTATACGTAAGAAAGTGACGCAGTCAAAAAAAAAATCGACGAGGCCCCACACTGCACCTGCTGGCGGTAGAGCACGGCGCGGAAGGCGTAGACTCAGGGTTAAAAAGTCTCCGTTCGTGAAGCGAAACGCGAATAAATTTGAAGACAATAGCAAGACACAAAGAAAGGCGCCGACAAATACACGAATGAAACGACCAAAGTCTGCAAAGGTAAGGAAATCCGCACCGAATAGTGGAGAGGATGGTCTTGAGAACACTCACTAGTGTAAAAATGAGTTCGTAAACAAACGTTGGCCACGATCTCTTACATAGTTACTCAGCAAATATTCTGTGTGGAAGAATATGTGGCGGGTTTAATATTTAAAAAAAAATAAAATATATTACACACGAGTACCAGAAGCTGAAAGTTCCATTGTGGAACTGTATCTGTATATTAAACGCGCGCGCTCTCTTTTTTTATTGTTTTTGATTTGCTAAAAATTTTAAGATTGCAAGTAGCTAAAAAATTACCACATGTCTCTCCTATGATGTAACGTACTTTAAACTATTCGTTTAATTGACATAGTAAAGCCACACCGCGCTTTATCCAGTGTGCTTGCGTGTGTTTGCTTGACATAGGAAGTCTGATATTAATCACAAAGTTTGTGGACATTCCGGTTGTTGATAGTTGCCCCCATCGAGCGCTTGTTTTGTAGGTGGGACAGATGTAGACATGTGCTGTTCCACCAGGTTCGCCAATTACTGGTTCAATGTCTTGTATTTTTTTTGGCAACATCCATATGACAGGCATGGACTGATATAGCACTTTCGGTACACTCTCTGCAAGTGAACCCTTCAAATCATCGCGACTGATCTTGTTCTCGCCATCAATATCCCCTGGGTTCAATGAATAACAATAAATATATATGTTAGTATAGAGAAGATAATATGGATCACTTCACCCCTACTTACAACGCGCGCCTTCTAAAAACAATCCTGTAATGTAGCTGCCATGTTCTGGTGACGCTTCAATACTCTCTGCCGTCCCAACCGAAGGGTGTATGATCTCAAAGTCGTAGCCACATTCATCAATTGGCGTGTGCTGCCTCCTTGCATAATTTTGAAGCGTCCCTGTAATAAAAGACTGCGTAAAGAAAAGACCACTAAACCACGTAACTTTGGGCGTGCCTTCAGAGATCCATTTTGTGTAAAAAGCGAGACGGGCGGATAAGTCTTTTATCCAACCATTTAATGGTTTTAACGATGGGTATGCTGATGCTTTCCAAAGTTCAGGGACAGTACCATTTACCATGCTTTCGCCAACGCGTTCAAGAGTCTCTGACATTAGGACAATACCTTTGATAGCCTTCTGAATTTCAACTATACTACTGTGAATTACGCTCAATAGCTTATTAAATCGCATCAATTCCTGCGTCAAAACAGTGTTTAGACTTTCGTCATGTCGAACAGGATATTTAATTGAGGCTGCTTCCACATCAAATTGGAAGTCAGATGGCAAGTTTTTTTCTATAGCCTGGGCTAAGTTGCTGACTTGAGTATCCCAGGAGTCCCCCTCGCCACCACCCGTTGATCGCGGTTGAAGGGACAAGACACTTTCCAAAAGTGTTGTGCTTTCGGCAAGGGCACACGTAATATTCGCATTGGCATGTAGGCCAAACATTTCAGGGCCTTCTTCCGTAAGTGGTAATGCGCGGATTTGTTGAACGTAATGTTCCAAATGGCCTACGTCTGGTAAGGAATAATTTCCATTTGGGCTGAAAGTGTGCCGGGTCTCGCGAGATAATATCGATTCGCAATAAAAATCCTCAAGAATTGTCATTATCGTGCGGCGGTCTTGTGCGTCTGTCACACGGCCACCATAATTGCACTGACCAACTAGGTACTTCAATGCGGCGAAAGGCAGAGCTGCAACCACTGCCTTAAACACATCATCGGGCAATGCAGCAGAATAGACACCATTTTCCTGTTTAGGTGGAAGTTTGGCTCGTAGTTCATTGGCAATTTCTGTGTTATCCACAAAAATACGTAGCTGATCCTTACAAATTGTGCGATCTGATTCGCTGAACTCATATGGTTTATTCCAACCTAGAGGGCCATATTTCGCTCGTTCGATTATTGATGCATGGAAAAAACAAAGACTAAACAACAAGTTCTTAAACACCTCAGGATACATACTGCCCTCAAACCAGTCATTGTCGAAGGTCAGATAACTTCCCAAAACACTGGCTCGTATTCCCTTCGGTGGCTCTTTGGTAATTTTGATTGCACTTTGTAACACAGGCACGGGAAACTCAGAGCATGGCATAGTAGTTAGCCACAAACGGAACTCTGGATGAGTAAATTCTGGCTTGAACGATTCACACAAACGTTCGAGCGTTGGTAACCAGCTAATTGATAGGTGGCAGTTTTGTAAACATACCCATGATCCCTTATCAACAGCCACAGAGACAGCTTGCTCGGCAAAAATGCCTTGACCTTGTCCTAACGAAATACTTGTCAAACGTTTGGAAAATCCTGTTTGTTCTGCTAACTTCGTCAAGTCTGCAATTGGGTCAGCACCAGTGCTAAGAACAAATACTATGGGTGAGCAGCAGTTGGAATCGTCAAAACTGGATTGCAGGTTAAATGCTGGGGGATCGATGAAACGTGGGTCCAAGCTTGTGTCAATAAATTCCTGTATAGCCGGTACAACTTTGTCAAGTCGAAGACATCGCAAGATACACATTCTTTCAAATGTATTAAACGAAGGTAAAGGTGTACTCGCAACACTAGATTTGTCCAGTTCCTCCACCTGCACCGTATAATGACGCTTCAGCTCTGCTACAGGATCACTACTTTCATAAATTTGTTCCCATTCGGCTGGGTTATCCTTAAAATCGTTCAGTAGTTTGTCTCCAAATTGAGGCATTTCACTTAGCGCAACAATATCCCCCCATACTTTATCCGTAAGCCATTCTCCATGTGTATCTGGCTTAGTCACTTTCACCTCTAAAGCCGTACTTCCCGTCAAAAAGAAGCGAAGCATCGATGCATCCATTTTCTTCGTATTGGATGCACCACTATCAGCCACGGGGGTTTCTAGCTGAATTGTTGTACATAATAAGAATGAAAACAGTAACTTGTGCCTCGCAAATAGTGAAGCACAAATATTGCAGTACAACATATACTGGAATGTATCTGTCAAAGAATGCAGTCTTGCGTTTAACAATTCAGTCTCTTTGTTTTTGCCTTTGAAAGTTTTCGAGTTTGGTTTTGGTGCTTTCGAAATTGCCAAGAGGAACAGATCTTTATAAAATTGCATGCTCCACTGATACATTGGATCAATGTTACACAGCGAAGATAGGCAGAAAAATAGCGAAGCAGCACGTCGAGCAATAGGCACGTAGCCTAAGCGCTTCTTGTTAATGCTCGCTCTAACCCGTTTCGCAACTGCCACTTTCTCGTCTATTTTGTTCGAAGTTACCTTTGAGGCACTTAGCGTATCAATTAGTTCCTCATCATCTAAAATGTTCCCTTCGGCTGCATCTAACAGTCGCAAAATGGTATTCTCGATATCGCTTAACTGTTTGTGATTCTCTGCTTCTTCCACAATTAATTGCTCGTTTTGCTTTTCCATATCAGGTGCTTCGGCCTTGACGACCAGACCCAGCATTTGATCCTCAAGTCCCTCTGGTGTGGAAGCAAAGTTCAATATTGTTAGCATAACACACGTATCAGGGCTAAAATGCGGATTGGGCAGTTTCGTTGTCAAATACAATCTGAAACCTTTCTCGTCGTACGGTATATCGTTGTCACCCAGCGTCACGTGCGGTGTATTTCCTATCATTTTTATCCGCTTTTGCAATACTGGGTTCAACACAGGATCTAACCACTCGGGGACATTTTCTATAAGTAACGGGGTTCCAAACTGAACCGCATTTTCCATAGCGCGTATGAACCCACTGTTTGACTGCTTTGTTACTTTAATAGCGCTCTCAACTTCCATATTTCTTACCCATCGATTTGCTTGGCCTTGGGGATCAATCATTAGGGGCCATCGAGAGCTGTTGTTCAAAATAATAGCATTGTTAATGGAAAAACTATCATTAGGCAGTTTAGACAATGTCCACTGGCGTATTTGGACAGCGTTGCCAAGAACATTTTCTAATGAAAAGGGTTTGCTACTACCATGCGCGCTACAAGGGATGTTCACATCACTTAGCATCGTTGCCCAAACCGAAATGCATGATTCTCGGTACTTGGTTGTGAAAGCGCCGAGATACGCTATAATTCCAGCAGAAAGCATAACGTCTCCAGTTATGTTTGTATAGCTCTTGGCTAGCTCCTCCACTGACTGTTGCCAGCGCAATCGCTCGCCGCCTAATCCTCCCATGAGCCTTTCGGCCCGATCCAACTTGGCAGCGCAATCTTCTACTTCATTC
>MDSZ01033595.1_pt1 | contig 13299 bp, 12 predicted proteins | sample 811201 | NCBI WGS metagenome assembly MDSZ01 (sample SAMN05326647, study PRJNA326480) | marine metagenome | isolation source: seawater | place: Indian Ocean: North | collected 2010
ATTAGGCGATTTGCCTAAATTTTTATATTTTAAATTACTAACATAATTTTTGTCAACTAATAAACAAACATCATCATATACCAATCTTTGTGTTGAATTCATGTAATATTTTTTTTCACCTATCTCTAATGTTATTATATTTCCTTGTGCTGTTACAATGACTTTATATTTATTTGATGGTAAAGGTGTAAATAATATGTTTGATTCATTGGTTGTTTCTATAAAAAAATATGGGTTAGGATTAATCGAGGTTTTAATTTGACCTAATTTAGAATTAGAACTAATTTTTTTGTTTGTAAAGTATTTAATCTTTATTAATTCGTTATCATTAGAATTTAATTCTTGATTTTCATTAGGATTTAAATTCTGAATATTAATAAATGATGCAATTAATAGTAAATTTATCTCACCCTCTGGTAAGGTAATTCCGAATGATAAATCAAATGACAATTGAAAATTAGGATGTATAGTAATAAAATCTTTAGAATTAATATAAGGAAAATTTTCATCACCCCTTAAATATATATTGGGTTGCACAATTATTGACTTTGAATCAGTATTTATTTTATTAAATATTTTTGAATTATTATTTTCACCTATTCTAAATTTAATTTGTGGTTTATTATCAATTAAACTTTGTTTTTCTTGCACATATAAATTAAAAAGTTGAAATTCCATTGTAATTGGTGTGTTAATATTATAAAATCTTGATTGTAATTTAGTTCTGAAATTAATACCATTTGAATTTTCAATTTGTAATTCATCTCTTCTGCCAAATTCATCTAATTTTTCTAAACCCTTATATAAATTATATAATATAGGACATTCTTTGTTAGATTCTAAAATAAATTTTGGTAATTCTTGCGATGAATATAGATCTTCTATAAAAAAATGTTGACCAAATGGTTCATATAAATTTCTAAAATATGGTAAATTTTTCGTTTTAATATCTGTAACACTAGAACTTGTGTATATATAATTTCTTAAACTATATGATATTGCTTCTGTTCCAGTATCATTTATTAAGTAATATGTAGTGTTGCTATTAAAAGGTTCAAAAATATTTAAGGTAAATAAAATAAGAATTAAAATTATAATTATTATTATTTTATTATTCATTAACAATTATTATTATAAAAGAAAAAAAGATTAATTTTTACATTTGAAGTTTTCATCTAAATCTTTATAATCTATTAATTTACATAGATTAGTTCCATTAGGCATTATTCTAACTCCTTTTTTTGGATGAGGTATCCATTCATTATTCTTTGAGTTATGATAAAACTTCATACCTAAAAAAGGGTCTTGTAAATGATTTAAATAAGAAATTAAACCACAATCTCCATCTGCAATAAATAATATTAAATCTTGTAAAATAATACAACCTTCTTCTGATTTATCAACAAGAAAATTTTTCATTTCATTAGTATTTTCATTAAATAAATAAATTGCTGGATACTTATTTCTATCTAAATTATAGGAATCCATAATTTCTTTTTCTGTTCCAAATTTACCACAATCTAAAATTATCCATTTTAAAAATGGTTTTTTTGTATCTAACTGAGAACAAATTTCTGTTGCATTTAAGAATATTTCTAAAAGAGCATTACAATCAGCATCTTCTGAATATCTTCCAGTTTCTTTTTCTTCAAACCTTTTATAAAAATCAGGCATTCTTTCATATTCTTGTTCTCTATTTTTCATTTTTATTCCAACAAAAATTAAAATTTGGTTATTTTTCTTTTTAGGGTATTTATTATTTCTAACTACATGATTTTTATATATAGTTTTGTTTTCATAATTGGGAATTAATGGTTGAGGTGCTACCTCATAATCTATACAAGTTCCATCTGGTGCTGTTTTTAGATTTAAACATTCACAATCATTTTTTTTGCATAAACTAAAATTAGAGTCTATAAAGTGCTCTTTATTATCCTTTAATATTAAAAAAAATAATATACAAATTAAAATTATTAAGTATACTACATTCATTAATAATAATAAATATTTTTTATTTTAACCATTTTATTTCTTCTTTATTTAATTCTTTTAATTTTAAATTAACTTCATTAAACATATTTAAATTAAACCAACCACCTCTATTAGCACTTAAAGGACTTGGATGATTTGATTTATATATATAATGATTACTTGTATCTTTTTTTTCTAAAATTTTTTTTGCATTACCTCCCCATAACATAAATATTATATCCTTTTCATTTTCTAGAATATAATCTATTATTTTTTCAGTAAAACCTTTCCAAATTTTTAAATGACTATTTGGTTTACTTTTTTCAACTGTTAAAGTATTATTTAATAGTAGAATACCTTGATCAGCAAGATATGTTAGATCACCACTATCAGGTTTTGAAAATGAGATATCTAAATTATTACAAATTTCTTTAAAGATATTAATTAAAGAAGGTGGAATTTTTATCCCATCTTGCACAGAAAATGCTAAACCATTTGCTTGGTTAGGTTGATGATATGGGTCTTGACCAATTATAATAACTTTTAAATCTTTTATATTAAAATGATTGAAAGCATTAAAAATTAAATGTTTTGGTGGATAAATATCTTTTGAACCTAGAAATATTTCTTCTATATCATTTTCTAAATTTGAGAAATTGAGTAGTATATCTTGTAATACTGGTTTCCAGTTAGTGCAAATAGAATCAGTTAGCATTTTTAAAATATAATAAAAAAAAGTTAAAAGGAATAAAATCAATTTTCTAATAAGAAATTAAATTCTTTTAATTTTTATTGCTAATACACCATATTTTTTAACATCATTGGAACTGAAGAATTTTCTATAAACTGCAACACCTTCCTTATAGGTTTTGACTCCGGGTAAAACATTACATAAAGAATGTGCTTTTAACATTTTTTCAAAATCTTTATGATGATGAACAGATATAATTTTTGTTTTCACAACATTATCATTATTTTGCCAATGAACTATATCACCTTCTTTTAATTCTTGAAAACTTCCTTTATTTAACCTACCTTCTATATATTTTTTTCCACTTTTGATATATCCAAACCATGGTTCTTGAACGTGTTTAATAAGTGGTTTAGTCATTATTATTTTATACTTTATTTATATAAAAAAAAAAATTCAATTTTAAAAATATATATAAATTATTAATTTTATATAATAATAAATATTTTCTAACTATTAATTTTAAAAAAAAAAAAGAAGATAAAGATAATATTTAAATTTCTCTAAAAACCTTTTCTATTTTATTCATAGTTTTTATTAGTAAATCATTATCAATATTTAAAGGAGGTGCAGTAAAAATATTATGTCTAATTCTCATACAATATATTTCATTATCTAACAATTTTGCACTAACTTCTACTAATTTATCTTCATCTAGATTTAGTTCAAAACATCCTAACAATCCATTATTTCTATATTCTTTTATAAAATCAAATTGATTTGCAATATTTGTGCCTAACTTAGACATAATTAATCCCTTTTCTTGAACATTTTTAACTACTTCCATATCATTTTCTAAATATAAATCTAAACATTTATTAGCAATTTTACAACCTAATTGATGTCCAGAATAAGTTAGACCACACATAACTGGATTTTCATTATAAATTTCACTAACTTTATCATTTAATATAACTGCTCCTAACTGTGAATATCCGCATGTTAGTGCTTTTGCACAAGTAATTATATCTGGATTTATATTTTGTTTAAAATGTGCAAACATTTCACCAGTTCTACCAAATCCACTCATAACTTCATCACAAATGAATAATATATTTTTCTCTGCACAAATTTTTTTAAGTTTAAAAAGATAATTATCGGGATATAATATACACCCAGCACTTCCAGAAGAACCTTCTACAATTATTGAACTAACATCATCAGTTAATAATTTTTCAATTTGTTCTAAACTTTCTTTTCCATCATCTAACAAATTGGGATTAGGCATTATTGGTTCTAATGGTAATGAATAATGAAAAGTTTTATTATGTCTTCTTGCGTCTCCTGATAATAATGATGCTCCAATTGTTGAACCTCCATGAAAAGATTTTTCAAAAGTTAGTGTTCTATTTTTATTTTCATAACCATTAATTCGATGAAATTCAGTTGCTAAGAAAGTAGCCATTTCATTACAATCTGCACCTGCATTTCCATATAATACTTTACCATTAGATAATTTACTTATATCTATTAATCTATCACTTAATTTTTCTCTATCATAGGTTGCAAAGTTTGAGGGAACATAAGCTATACCAGTATTAATGTTTTCTTGAAATGCTTTTTTTATATACTTATTATTATGACCTAAATTTACTACCATTGCTCCTGAAGTGAAGTCTACAATTTTACTTCCTTGTGTAAAAATAAAAGGACCATCCGCTTGGTGCACTAATCTTGGTTGTAAGTTTTGTTGTCTAAACCAAGGAACAAGAGTATTTGTATTTCTAATGAATTTCCCAATATTCATTAATAATTATTAAAAAGAAAATATTATTTAAATTATGAAATTATAATAAACTTTCATCCCAACTATTATCTGAATCACTTTCATACTCTTTTTTTATATTTCTTTTTATTAAGTCTTTATCAATTAAGGTGTTACTTTTAGAGTCATAAATAACTTCTTCTTCATCGTATAAAACACTATCAGATATTTTACTTGAAACTTTTAGTGGTTGTAGTTCAATAGTTTTGTCGTTATTAACTATAACTATTGATTCTAATTCTTCTAAATGTGTATATTTATTTTTAAAACAATTAAAAAAACATTCAAAACAACTCATTATATAAATAAAAAATATTTTATTTATTTATTGAATTTTTATATAATTTTGACTATTTTGTAAAACTTTATTTCTAATTTTTTGATCAATATTATTTATATGTTTTGAATGATTAATAGTATTTAATTTATAATGATTAAAACCTATTTCATCATGAAGTGGAAAAATTAATTTTCCTTTTCCCTTCCATGTATGAACTTTTATCCATTCAGTATCTTTTACTTTATATATATGTTTGTATGCATGATGTGCATTAGAATCTTTTACCTCTGCTTTATTAATATTAATCACTAATTTATTAATATTATCAAACCTAGATATAAATCTTATTTGTCTAAGTTTTATTGAAGATATATTTGGATTTAAATTATTTAAATAATTATGTATTGTTTTACCTTTATTAATTACAATATATTCATCCATATCTATATTTGCACACCATTTAACATTGCTATTTTTCATTTTTTGTAGTGCTGTTTTAAATGCAAGATTTTGATTAAATGTAATAATACCATTTTTATCTCTTGGGGACCATTCAATGATTTCAACTTCTGGATATTTATTTAAAATTAACTTTAATTTTTGTTGTAGTTCATAATCACTTAATTTTATGATATTTCCATAATTAATACTATATTTATTAGTATTTCCTACCTTAAATTGTTTATTTTTCATATGAAATGTTCCACTTTTTTGAACTTTTGAATTATCATATAAATAAAATTTATTAAAACCTAAAATTTTATGATAATCGATCCATTGTTCCAAAAAAAGTATATTTTCTTTTAATATAAAAACAGATTGAATAGCATATATAGGTTTAATTATCATATTAGAATATGTTTCATTCTGATTTTTTAATAAATAAAGTAATATTAGAATTATAATAAATAAAATAATTATATTTTTATTCATTAACATTAAATTAGAGATTAATTAAGTAGAAAAGAATTTATAAATTGAAAATATTATATTTATTTAATATAATTATAAAATGGAATCTACTAGTATATTTTTAATATGTATAGCAATTGTAATTTTAATAACTATTTGTGCAACTAGATGTTTAAATACGCAAACACAAGAAAATTTTACTACTTGCCCCGATAATAAATTTAGAAAACAAACTTTTTTAAAAAAAGATAATAATAAAAGTAAAAATAAAGTTATATTTTCAGAAGATGAAGATATAAATGTGCATAAGGAAAATCCATTAGTGCCTAGAATAGTAAAACAACCAGGTGAGTTTAATAATTGGAAATCTTTTTATATGAATAAGTTTTTACCAAGTTCTGTAAAAGAAGATTCTAATTTTGAAGGGACAAGAGTTAGAAATTATTTAGATAGTATTAAATATTTTCATAATTAAAATATTATTAATAAATAAATGCCTATATTAATAGATAATACTTCAAAGGTACTAAAATTTGAATTAGAACCGCAAACAGAAACACAATTAAATTATTCTTTTAATATTACTTTTTATGATAAAATGTTTAATTACCAAAAACATACTAATATTATATTCGGAGATGTTAAAATTAATAATATTAATACAAAATTTTACGAGTTTAATAGAGAAGGTAATAAAGCTGGTATAAAAGGTTCTGAACAGAATCCGACTCAACTTTATACAGAACATCTTGATATAATAATTCCAATAAAAAATCCAAATGTTAAAAATACTATAAGTTTTAGCATACGTACAAATAATCCTAATAAAAATGATGTTACATATATTCATTGTATGCTTCATATAAGTAATTTTATAGATTTATTATTTAATAATTTTGGAGAATTAAACCTACAAGCACAAGCAGGACGTGTAAAACCAAAAACTAACATAGTTGTTGAAGGTAATTGGTATGATTCCTTTATTAATAATTTTTACAAAACTGATAAATTAGCTAAATATAACAATGAATTAGCAGATGGAAGTATTGATGATAAAATTTATTTTAACCAATTATTATGGTATTTTAAATCATATAATTTGAAAAAAAAAAAATATAAATTTAATTTGAATAAAAAATACCTTCGAAATATACTTTTCCTATATAGTTTTGATAAATATTATGATGCTAATAATGCAGATGCCAATGCGCAAGGAATTTCGGGTAATTTACCAAATTATAATAAAAAAATTTATAATTCTGATCAACTATCCAATTTTATAACAGACTTTGAAACTGAAATCAGTGAAAATTTAAAAGAAATTCCAAAAAATCCAAGTGATACTCCTTTTAGTTCCGATGAAATAAAAATTTCAGATAATTTTAATACAAATATTTTTAAATATATTGGATGGAATAATTTTTTTAGAATATCTTTAATTCTAGAACCAGATTTAATTCAATCTTTAATGAGAAATAAAATTAAACTAAACGATATTAATAAAGAATACGAAATGTTAATGGCAAAAAAAGAAAAACATTTAGAAGAAAATAGAAAAAATGCAGTAATAAAACAAGGATTAAAATATCAAAAACAAAGTTTAGATTTTTATTATAAATATAATAAAAGATTAATAGTAACATTAAGAGTTATCCATTCAATTCTAGTTATTATAATATTTATATCAATAGTAGTTAGAATAGGAAATAAATTTTCTAAATAATTAATCATCTTCTTCATCATCATCGTCTTCATTATTATTTATGAATGTTACACCACGCCAATTATGCTTTGAATCTGGATTTCCAAATGTAACACTTAGACTTGATCGGAAATCTTTTTTATTAGGCATTTTTAATGTTTCACCAGAATTTTTATACCAGTCTTTAAATACATTATATGCTACATCTACTTTTATTTTTTCTTCTAATGATTCTTCAATGCATTCATTAATAAATTGGAGCATACAATCACTTTCTTCTTTATATGCAGCTGTATTTTTTAGAACTTCTGGTGGTTCTTCAATTTTTTCTTTAATACCTTTATGATAATAATGAATAAGGATATTCATAAATGCTTCTGGCCACTGTTCTAATTTGCTTGATAAATCATAATCAATTGGAAATTGATATTTTTTTCCTGGTTTCATATCCTTAGGTTCCATAAATCTAGAAATAAATTCGGTAACTCTAATTCTTCTCCAAGTTCCATTATCATTTGCTGAAACACTTGGAAGAACATTAGAAGTCATTACAATTTTCCATTGAGGTTTAAATTCAATAGGATCTTTATGAAGACCTCTTGCTTGAATTTTATCACCGCCTGTTAATTCTTTCATTGCACCAACATGAATTTGTTCATCATCATCTGGTTCTTGTAAGGTTACAAACCTTTTACCTTTATTTTTAAGAAGTTCTGGTGTGCATGCATTTGATGCAGGTCTTTTCTGTGTAATATTAGTAATGGATAATTTACCACAATAATCACCAAAAGCAAGTTCTAAAAGTTCAATAATTTTACTCTTACCATTACCTCCAACGCCTGTCCAAACATGAAACTTTTCTTGACCAGTTTTACCACTAAGAACACTACCTAAAATTTTAAGCACATATTCTCTTACTCTTGAAATTGGAAGCACTTGTTCAATAAATTTATTAACATCTTTTACCATTGGATTATCTAATGACATCGGAATGTAATCAATCTTAGTGGAAAAGGAAATATAATCTTCTGGATATCCTTCTCTAAATTCACCGTTTTCTAAATCATAAACTCCATTTTCAAAACCAATAAGGTCAAGATTACTATCTAACTTTTCTAAAAATTTACCATCATGGAAAAGACTTTGACATGCAGAAATAACATTATTTTTAAAACTTTCTTTTCTTAAATTTAAAGAAATTTTGCTTGCCATTTGTGCTCTTTTTAAAAGGGTTTCTCTAAAATCTTCATCTGTTGTTTGCATAACTTCTGTGTTACATTGAATTGCTAAATTACAATATTCATTTACAACATCTTCTGATATTTTTATCTTAAGTTCAGTAGCACTATCAATTTCTGTCCATCTATGATTTTTAAATTGATACCATAATTTGTTTTTACTTGAAACGCATACAAATTCATGTTTTAGCATTTTATGAACAACTTTTGCTATATCATAATCTGTATTATTTAAACTTACTTTAATCAAATTGTTTAAATCTTCACGAATTATTTTTTTATATTCATCAGGTGAATCTTTTTTGGCCCATCTATGTAAAGAACCTAATTCTAATCCTCTATTTTCCATATTATTCCATTCTTTTTCACAAATTCCTTTTGTGTATTTTTCAGATTGAGAACTGAATGTATCCCATGTTTCGCATAATAAATAATCTATATTATGAAGACACCAACCTAATCGAATCCAATCATTATAATTTTCTGCTCTCTTAGGTGATAAAATTGAAACAAGTTTTTGAATAATCTTTAAATCTTCATTAGTTTTGTTTTTCATAATTTTTTTCCTAAATTCTGAATTAGTTTTTTTTTCTTCAATTTTTTTTTGAGTAGAGCTAAATTCTGTATTTTTCCTAATTGGACAAATACTTTCTCTATCAAAATCATAAACACTAAATAATTTCACTATTTGCAAATTACTTTCTTCAACTTTTGGACCATTTGATTTTAATTTTTTTCCATCTATATCAAATGAAATTACATCAGTAATTTTATAAGACTCTTTTCCAGGTTTACTACTTCCATACATAAACCAATTATTTCTTTTTATAACTGCTTCATCTACTATATCATCAATATCATTTTTAAAACCAATTTCTTTAAACATATTTTCTAAACTTTTATCTTGAATAATTTTATTTCTAGTATAAAATAATGGTTCATATGATGATACAATATATGGAAATATAATATGTAATCCATCTTTCATTACTTTTTTCTCTTTATCATATATTGGTGTAGATTTTTCCATAATATAAGCAACTTTTTGATAATCTTTTATTTCTAATACAGAATCTAATATATCTATAAATTTTTGTAAAAAAATTATTATATTTTCAGAACTATATTTTCTTTTCCATTTAGTTACTTTTTTTTTTATTGGTTCTACATCTTCGTCTGAATCAGAATCTTCATTTATATCAATATATTCATAATATTTATCTTCTTTATTTTTATCATATCTAAAATCTAAATCAATTAAAACAGGAGAATATTCTGGATGATGCTTTTCTGTCAAAAATGTAGGACAATTATTATCAAAAACCCATTCAGTATATAATTTATAGAAATAATCCTTATTTTCTTCTAAAAATTTATATTTTGCTGAATAATATCCCATTTCTTTATTACCTAATGTTGTATGCGTATAACTTTTATCTTCTTTTTCAGTTATTCTGCAACTCTCCATATAACTTAGGAGACTTTTATAAGAAAGTTTTTTTTGTTTAATTTTTGATTTTTCATTACATTCAGACATTTATATATATGAATATAAAAATTTTAAATATTAAATTTGAAAATCAAATTTTTTTTTTTTTATAAAAAAAATAATCTCTAATTTTTAGATTTTTTATTTTACTAAAATTAATATCTAGAATATTAAATTTTTATATTTAAAAAATTAGATTGATTAAAATTTTATAAATGAGTAAATTAGCTGTTAAACGCATTTTAAATGATATTAAAATTTTAAAATTAAGTAATTTAGAAAAGGAAAATATATATGTGTCAACAGTAGATGATAATATTTACAAATTAAAAGCATTAATTATAGGACCTAAAACAAAAGGTTCTCCTTATATAGGTGGATTTTATTTATTTGATATTACTTATCCTTCTAATTATCCTTTAAGTCCACCTAAGGTAGTTTTTTGCACTCAAGGAAAAGGAGTTAGATTTAATCCCAATCTATACGTTGATGGAAAGGTTTGTTTATCAATTTTAAATACATGGAGTGGTCCTGGTTGGACATCTAGTCATTCAATTAAAGATGTTTTGATAGTTTTGCAATCTTTATTACATGAGCATCCTATACAAAATGAACCTGGATGGGAGAATGAAACAGGATTAAAATCAAAAAATTTAAATATAGTTTTAGCATATTATAATATTGATATTGCATTAATAAAAATGATAAGAGAAATACCATTAGGTTTTGAGATATTTAAAGATATTATGATTTCATATTTTATTGAAAATATAGATAATTATAATAATTTCATAAATGAATATAAAAGATATGAAGGTGAAAAAATTAAAAGTGGATTATATTCAATGTATTTAAATTATGATATATTGAATGTTCAAGAAAAAATGATGTTATTATATTCTGAATATGAATCTATTTATAAAAACTAAAATAAATAAAATTTGATTTTATTTTAAGAAATATAATATATTAATATATCATAAATAAAATGTATTTTTGTGAAAATTGTGGAAATATGTTATATATTAAGATTGATGATAAAGAAGAATTAAAGTATAATTGTAAATTCTGTAATTGTCTTTATAATGTTGAAGATTTGAGTAAAAATAATACTAAAAAAAAAGATGATAATTGTATTTATAAGCATAATCATAATGTTGATAGTTATTCATTTAAAACCCATATAAATGATACAATATTTAGTGATCCTACAATTCCAAGATTAAATAATTTAAAATGTATAAATGAAAAATGTCCAACAAATACTGATGGTGAACCAAAGGAAGTTTTGTATATTAAATATAATTCTGAAGAGATGTTATATTTGTATTGTTGTGCAAAATGTAAAACATCCTGGACTAGTTCCTTTTCTAGAATTCAATAATGTATTATTCTGTAATTAAATCAGAACATTTAAATTTAGAAGGAACAGTTTTTATAGGTTTTGGTAACACTGATTTTATAACTTTATTTTCTTCTATTAAGCATTTTTCTTTTATTGTATATTTATAGTTCTTTTTTTTTATTTTGTTTGAAACTTCGGTAAATTGATGATAAATAACATTTATTTCTTTATCTAGAACTTCAATTGTGCAAAAACCATAAGGATCATTCCAATGTTGTAAATTTATATTTTCATTTACAATATTTGGTTCTTCATCAAAATCATCTGGACTTGCCCCACCTGTTCCAGATACTACAATAGGTATACTATATATACCATTTTCAGATGCAGATAAAATTTGAAAATTATGAGTATCTGCACATAAATATAATACTTTATCTAACTTTTTTCTTTCTAATAATGATAATATTTCTATACTTTTTTTATAGGTCTGTAAATTTCCTTCATATTTTATTTTAGAACCTTCTTTTATTTTTTCTTTTTTATAAGAATATAGTGGTTCATGACCTATTAATATATTCCATTTGTTAGTATCAAAATCTTGTTCTAGTAAATAATTAATTAATTTTTCTGAGTTATTTGTATTAAGAAAATAATAATTTGCAAACTTACTACTAAAATTAATATTATCTAAATATAAATTTTGTGTTTCACTAATTAAACTTTGTTGATATGTTGCCATATCTATTTCATTTTTTGATTTATTTAGTTTTTGAATAGTTGCTTTATTAATATCATGATTACCTAATAAAATATGAACTCTACTATATAATTCTGAATTATATTTTGGTATAAATTTAAATTTATTTAATGTATATTCATAAATTATTTTTTTTTCTTTACCTCCACCTTTTTTATTAGTTTTTTTTTTATTATATTTTTTTTTCTTACTTTTATTTTTTTTTTTTACTAACTTATTTATTTTTTTCCCACTTTTAGCTTTTGTTTTTTCTTTACATTTGTGAGGATATATATTATCACCAGCAATTATACCAAAATTATAAGTATCTAAATTTTCAGATAAATAATTAAGTATTATTTGTCTGAAATCTGTATATTCTTTTTCTAATGGAGTAGTAGGATCATTTCTTTCTGGTATATCACAACAATTAAATGGATCTTTATTCCAACAACCGAAAAAGAAAAATTTTTCCATTATATATAATAAATATTTATTATTTTTATTTTGTGTTAATTATTAAAAAAATTGATAATTAAATTTTTTTTTTTTATAAGTAGTCAGAATGCCGTCAATCAATTCGGAACAAACATTCAATCGCTCTCCTGGCACTGCCACGGGGGGCACCAACATTTCGCAAGTCGCACCGCTGAGTAAGGCGGAGCGCAAGGCGCGGAAAAAGCTATTTCGCTTTCATACCGAAGTTCGCCAAGAGGTGGCAGCTTCGTTGCCGAAGTGGTCTAGCTACTCGTGGAGCGACAAACTCGCTTTTGTGCGGGAACACGTTGCATACCACGATGAGCAGACCGCTGCTGCTCCGCCGCCAAGGACACCAGCAAGGGGCTGGAGTGAGGACCACGCCGGTAGGTCAGTGTATTTCCTATCCACCGGAGAAATCTGGCGGGTGGAAGGCACTGAGTACCGCATCACGCTGGATGGGAGGGACAAGTCTGTCCTCCGACTGGCTAATGGGCGGGTCGCCAAGCTGAGTTCACACTATGACGTTTGGGTCTTCACACACGAAGAACCAACTGAGTGGGTGCTCACATGGACTTCCGAAGCATTTCGTCGTGCACATAAGCAGCACTATTATGCGACTGGACACCA